>Ga0207097_1051_pt1 | contig 20709 bp, 14 predicted proteins | sample Alteio_BWMinHeat_87_FD_153541 | JGI IMG/M metagenome (GOLD analysis project Ga0207097, IMG submission 153541) | Enriched cells from forest soil in Barre Woods Harvard Forest LTER site, Petersham, Massachusetts, United States -... | ecosystem: Environmental > Terrestrial > Soil > Temperate forest >...
CGAGTTGTCGATTTATTGCATGAGGCATATCAGCGGGAGCGAAGAGTATTTTTGTTTGGCAATGGAGGAAGTGCCGCTTTAGCCTCACATTTCGCCTGCGATCTCGGCAAGGGCACCGCAATACCTGATACACCCGACAGACGCTTCCGCGTTCTATCGTTGACCGACAACATGCCTCTTATGACGGCATGGGCCAATGACACGGCTTATGACCAGGTCTTTGCTCAGCAGTTACGCAACTTCATTGAGGAAGGGGATATCGCTTTTGGTATCAGCGGCAGCGGGTCCTCACCTAACGTGCTGGTGGCGCTTCAGGCCGCTCGTGAAGCAGGTGCATTTACTGTTGGCCTGACCGGATTCAAAGGTGGCAAGATGCCGGGACTATGCGATTTCTGCATCATCATTCCGTCCGACAACATGCAGATTATTGAGGACTTGCAGCTCGGAATCGCACATGCACTATTCACCGCGCTCCGTCACCGGATTACTCAACAGACTTCCGTTCATCAAATCCACACCGCGGCAGCTTGAGCCGGTTCAGGGAACACTGTTTGGCCGCTCTAGACGGCAAATCACAGCATGTCTCGCCTCATTTCATTCAACACCCCAGCCTGGAGGCAATTTCGTGTCAACCTTGAATCGCGAGATCATTGTACGAACTAACTCTCTTCGCGACAGCTCCGGGGGAACAAACCTTCCCAACGGCTCGAGAAGCTTGCGTCTTCAGCTCTGCGTTAAACGCTGCATGGATCCGCTTGTCGCATTAGTTCTTGTACTTCTGCTTTTACCTTTGTTTGTGGTGATAGGGTTGTTGGTGTACTTCGAGGACGGAGTCCCAGTCATCCACCGCAGAAAGGTTATCGGTGTGGCAGGTGAGTTTGACGCGTTTAAGTTTCGCACCATGCGGAGAGATGCGGACTCTATTCTTGCCTCCAATCCCACTCTGTTGGCGGAATATCAGCGCAGCTTCAAGCTTGTGAATGATCCCCGAGTGACGAAGCTGGGAGCATTTTTGCGAAAAGTCAGCCTGGACGAACTGCCGCAGTTGTTTAACGTGCTGCTCGGCCAAATGAGCCTCGTGGGTCCTCGCATGATCACCGCGCCAGAGCTCGAAAAGTACGGACCCTATAGAACGGTCCTGCTTACTTCCAAGCCTGGCCTGACTGGATACTGGCAGGTTTTCGGCAGACAAGCAGTCTCCTACGAAGAGCGGATTCGTATGGATATGTACTACCTGAACAACTGGAGCTTAGGAATGGATCTGGCAATTCTGCTGCAAACTCCCCTCAAAGTACTGAAGATGGAAGGGGCCTTTTAATGGAGCGAATATTGGTAACTGGCGGAGCTGGATATGTCGGATCGACATGCTGCTCCCAACTACTCGAGCGAGGCTTCCTGCCGGAGATACTTGATGACTTCTCTACTGGACACATTGAGGCTACTCAGGCAGGGTTAACGGTTCACCGTGCCGACTTTGGCGATCCTGATGCTCTATCTACTCTCCTGGCGTCGCGGCATTTTGACGTGGTATTCCACTTCGCGGCAAAGGCATTGATCCCGGAGTCTGTAACTAATCCGGGGGTTTTCTTTTCTACAAATGTGGCGTCTGGTATCGCAATGCTCGAAACCCTAAGAAAGTACGGGATTCGCAGGTTTGTCTTTTCGTCATCAGCGGCCGTTTATGGTTCTCCAACAGTTGTTCCTATACCGGAAAGCCATGACAAGCGACCAACGAATGCATATGGGGAGAGTAAGTTGGTCTTCGAGCGGCTTCTAAAGTGGTACGCCTCGGCGTACGGTTGGAGCGTGGTCGCCTTCCGATATTTCAATGCGTGCGGCGGTGGACCGAATTGGGGTGAGCGACACGATCCAGAGACACACATAATTCCCCTGCTGATGCAAACTGCCTCGGGGCGTCGCGGACACTTTGACATCTACGGGACCGACTATCCAACCCCCGACGGGACATGCTTACGCGACTACGTTCATGTTATGGACATCGCCGAAGCGCACATTCTCGCCCTCCAGAAGCTGCGGTTTCCGGGATTTCACGTGTACAACATTGGCACCGGAATAAGCCATTCAGTGAGGGAGGTCTGTGATGTCGCAGCAAGGATTACCGGCAAGACACTTGCGCTGCGAGCCGCTCACCGTCGCGTTGGCGATCCCGCGGTCTTGTGCGCTAGCCCGAAGAAAATCATGAATGAGTTTGGATGGAAGCCAAAGCACTCCGACCTCGAGGAGATTACTGAGGGCGCTTGGGCATGGGAGCAGGCGCTGCGCCAACAGGCATTTGTAAAGGCGGCATGATCTGTAGGAGAAACGAAGGGGTATGAACCGAACTTTACGACAGATGATCTTGGGAGCGGACTTGTTATGGATTGTGGTCTGCCTTGGAATTGTCCAGCTCCTGCAAAGCAACGTCGTTCCGCGGCACGATACTTTGTCGCACTCGATCTATGTTTCTACGATGACCTTTGCCGTAATACTGTGGACCGGCCTTTACTTTCGCAAAGACTTGGCGGGGTTCTGTCGAGGCTGGTATCTCCCGGCGGTATTTTCACAAGTGATTGTAGGTGTCGCCTATCTGCTGGGATGTTTAATCGTGTTCCGTCTTATTGCACAACACTATTATTCCGGGCTGGCGTTAGTTTACTTAGCGTGTTTATTGCCGACCGGCTTCATATCCATTCGTTGCTTTGCATGCTGGCTAGTCAAATCGCGACTGCATCGACGAATCACGCGTCGAGTGGTCATTGTGGGCAGCGGCCGAATCGTACGGGAGCTATTAGTGAAGATTGCGCGCCATCCCGAACTCTCCATGGATGTTGTAGGAGTTTTGTGCCCGTCAGATACAGAGTCGTCTAACGGAGATCTGGGCTTGGGACCTGGAACGGTCTCAGTTCGAACTCTTAGTGTTCTGGATCTAATGAAGCGGCAGAATGTTCAGGAGATTATTTTTGTCGAGCCAGTTCCACCCGGGCAGGAAACAGAGCAGCTTCTCTCCAGTTGCCGAAAAGCGGGGCTGAAAGTCCAGGTGGTGCCGCAACGATACGAGCTCTATCTTTCAAAGGCGCGGCTGACGGAAATCGAAGATGTACCCTTACTCTCGCTGGAAGAACAGACGCTCCCTGTACTCGGCGTACAGGTAAAGAGGGCAACCGACTTTGTGGGGGCGGCATTTTTATTGGTTCTCTGCGCACCTCTTTTCGCGTTCTCTGCGGTTCTACTGTATTGGCACAAAGGAAAGGCCCTCCGAAAGGAGCTGCGTTGTGGAAAGAACGAAGTCTCCTTCTGGATGTATCGGTTGAACATCGACCGCGACGAGGCCAACCTGCAAGGTCATGAGCGATTTCTGGTTCAGTTCAGCTTCACTGAACTTCCGCAGCTCTTTAATGTTCTGAGAGGTGAAATGAGCCTCGTAGGGCCGCGTCCCGAGGCGCCTCAACGGGTAAAGCATTATTCGCTGTGGCAGCGGCAACGCCTAACTGTCAAGCCAGGCCTGACGGGGCTCGCACAGGTGCATGGTCTGCGTGAACAACACTCCTCTGAGGAAAAAGTTCATTTCGATCTGCAATATATCTTTCACTGGTCTTTGTTCTTGGATTTGTGCCTGATTCTTCAAACAGCTTGGACTCTCTTTCTCAGACTTGTCCAGGAAAACAGGCTGGCTATTAGTCCATTGCTGAAGCCGATGCCAAGGGTGAATCTCGAAATTGGGGAGATATGGAATGCTGATAGTACGCAGTCCGGTGCGGATTAGCTTTGGAGGCGGAGGAACGGACCTGCCGGCGTATTACGAGAAGTTCGGTGGCTCCGTACTGAGTACTTCCATTAATAAGTACTTCTACACCGTTCTACAAAAGAGGAACGATGGAAAGATCCAGCTCATTTCGTCGGACTTGCGTGTGGTGGAAACATGGCGAGACCTCTCACGGATGGATATCAAATGCAGCGCGCTTGAAATTCCGCTCGCTGTCATAAAGGAGCTTGGGCGTAATGTTTCCGTCGACCTCTTTCTGGCATCAGAGATTATCGCTGGAACGGGACTGGGATCTTCCGCCAGCGTCTGCGTGGGAGTACTCAGAGCATTGACGACATACCTCGAGCTTTCTCTTTCTAAGTACGAACTCGCGGAACGGTCCTTTTTTATAGCGCGAAATATTCTAGGAAAACCAGTAGGAAAGCAAGACGAGTATGCCGCTGCTTTTGGAGGGCTGAATTTCATCACTTTCACCGAGGACGGAACCACTTCAGTCGAACCAGTTCAATTACGAAGCGACAGCCTTCGCGAGTTGGAGAGCAGTCTCATGTTGTTCTTTACCGGCGTCGCCCATAATTCGTGGAAGCTGCTTGAAGAGCAGGAACAGGCCACGAAGAAGCACACCGGCTCTACGGTCGAATCGCTTCATGAAATTCGGCAACTGGCTCATTACATGCGCAACGCGTTGGTGAAAGGGGATATCTGGGCCTTTGGAGATCTCATGAATGAATCCTGGCAAGCCAAGAAACGGATTTCATCCAATATCTCGAATCCTCTTATCGATGAGGCATACGACCTGGCACGTCTAAATGGGGCGCGGGGGGGCAAGATTGCCGGTGCGGGCGGCGGCGGCTTTTTGCTCTTGTTCTGTGAACAGTCCTACCAGGAAAAGGTTCGCGAGGCGCTAGCCAAGATGCAGCTCCGAGAAATGGCGTTTGCCTTCGACTCTCAAGGTGCGAAGGTCGTCGCAAACGATCCGTTTATCGACAGCGATGAGAGATGCGGCATGCGCTGGACTTTCACACCGAGTTACTCTCCGGCAGTTTCCTTTTGAAGTGCTTCCATCATCGCTAGTCATAACTTCCATGAAGGCGATCATATTAGCTGCGGGGCATGGCGAACGTCTGAAGCCACTGACGAATGCGATTCCGAAGTGCCTGGTCTCGGTTCGCGGCTTACCTATCTTGTCAATCTGGTTAGGGCTGTGCCGACAGCATGGTATTAACGACGTTCTTGTAAACACGCATGCGCATGCGTGCGCCGTGAGGAAGCATCTGCTGAATCACAGTGGCGACATTCGCGTGAAGATCACCTATGAAGAGCGGTTACTTGGCAGCGCCGGTACACTGCTGGCGAACCGCGACTGGATCGGCTCCGATGGTGAGTTTTGGGTCTTCTATGGCGACGTCCTGACTAATGTAAGCATGGAGCGCATGCTTGACTTTCATTATCGCCATAGGCAGGTAGCTACCTTAGGCGTTTACGCAGTCGCCGATCCTAAGCAGTGTGGCATCGTAAGCATCGATGATGAGCACATCGTTCAGGGTTTCGTAGAGAAACCAACAAATCCTTGCGGCAACCTGGCATTTGCCGGAGTGATGATTGGAACCCCAGCTCTGCTCGACGCGATCCCAGATCATGTCCCCGCTGATTTGGGATTTCACGTGCTTCCCAATCTTCTTGGAAAAATGGCAGCTTATCGGATTTCTGAATACCTCTTGGACATAGGCACCCCGACGGCTTATCAGGACGCACAGCTATCGTGGCCGGGGTTGCGTGTTGCGGCCTGACTTGGATCTTGCTCATGTTGAAAGGCGCGATTTTCGATATGGACGGCGTAATCGTAAATAGCCATCCGACGCACATCCGGGCCTGGAGAAGGGTCCTGGCATCCTTTGGAATAAATCCTACCGACGAAGAGCTTGAGATCGTTCGCGACGGAAAAAAGAAGGAGGAGATCCTTCGGCACTTTGACGGTGATCTGACCGATGATCAAGTTCAGGTTTACGCGCAAGAAAAAGACCGGCTCTTCAGGGAAGAATCGCGCGGCGTCACTATGATTGGCGGTGTCGAAGAGCTACTGGTCGAGTTGAATCGTGCCGCCATTCCGGTTGCTATGGCTTCAAGCGGCAGTTCTTGGCGAGTACAGCACACCCTGGATCTGTTTCAACTCAGAAGTCACTTTTCGGTAGTTTTGACAGGGGATGAGTTCACAGCCGGCAAGGCCGACTCCAAGATCTTCCGGAAAGCCGCAGAAGAGATGGGGGTTCGATCTGAAGAGTCTCTCGTCTTCGAGGACTCCGTTTCGGGAGTTCGGTCGGCCAAGGCCATCGGAATGAAGTGTCTGGGAATTGGCAGCGCCTTCCGGGCAAAGCTTCTGTTGGAGGCGGGTGCAGAGCGCGTTTATTCAGACTTTGTCGATACGAGGCTGAGTCACTTGCAGACACTTTTCGCTTGAAAGCTAAGTGCCCAAGAGTGCCAACCACGGTTTCAACTCTCAGCAGCTGCGAATGCTAATACCGCTACAGGCAGATGGTTCCAGATGCGGCTTGCCCAACGGCATGCCTGAGACAGGGCCCAAGAAGGCTCTGGAAACAATGATCACTCAAGGATTGGAGGCGGTGAAATGGCCTCTGCGGCTTGGCAAAAACCTGGCATTTGCTGTGGTGCCTGCGGAAGATGAAGACAAACATGTGCTGCACCCGGATGAGACTCGACTCTTGTCCCCTCGTGCCGCTCGGAAGAGGCAATTGAGCTTAACCTTGGGGAGAGCGGCAGCACGCCTCGCGCTACGACAGCTTGGCTTGGATGGTCCGCCGCCAGTCCTTCGCGGCAACGCAGGAGAACCTATCTGGCCAGATGGAATCAGCGGCTCCATTTCTCACTGTCATCCGTGGAGCGTTGCCGTAGTGGCGCGACCCTCAGGTCCTATTGCCATAGGAATAGATCTCGAAAGCCTAGATAGATTTCGAGACCTTGACATTATCCCTATTGTGTGTCGAAACCCGGAACGTGAGTGGGTCTGCGGCGACGGTGATTGTCGAGAGCGCCTGGCCATGATTTTTTCGGCCAAGGAGGCGATTTATAAGAGCCTTTATCCTCTCCATCGGCGCTACATTGATTTTGCTGAGATCGAGCTCTCGTGGTCTCCACAAAGATCCTGTTTCCAAGCCGAAGTCTTGCCTTTGGACGTGCACCTCGCGGAGGGCAATCTCTGTGGAATCCAAGTCCGACGCCACAATCATCTGATCTTCAGTTATTCCGTTTACGGGACTTAGTGAAGGTATCCCGCAGGAATACTGAGCGCTTCATTTCCGAATAGCACCCTGCTTGACACAAATCATCGAACTACGAGGAGCTTACCTGTGTCCGACGTTTTAACATGTCCATTCGCTAACCCAGTTGTACCTAGTAATGTGGACCAGCTACGGCAAGATATCTTGAGCGTCACCCAGAAGCCGTTTCCACAAGACAAATGTGTACAGCATCTTGTAAGCGATCGTGCTTGCGCTGTCCCGGACGCTCTCGCGGTAACGTGCGGCAAGGTATCGCTGAGCTACGGACAACTTGACAGTCGGGCTAATCGCTTGGCCCATTTGCTCCGATCGCTCGGGGTGGGGCCGGATGTGGTTGTGGGGTTGTACGTGAATCGCTCTGTTGCGATGGTGGTAGGGGCGCTCGCTATTCTCAAGGCGGGTGGGGCATATCTTCCGTTAGATCCCAGTCACCCGGCGGATCGGTTGATGTTTCTGTTAAAGGATGCCCAAGCTGACATCTTAATAACGGGCCAGTGCCTTGCCGCGGCATTACCTGTGCACCCAGACCACCTTGTGCTTCTTGATCCAGAAGGACAGATAACCAGTGGGCAGCCGTCTGATCCGGTCATGACCACAAGTACTGTCGATAATCTCGCTTATGTCATCTACACCTCTGGTTCGACCGGACAGCCTAAGGGGGTTGAGCTCACCCATCGCGGCCTGTTGAATCTCATATTCTGGCACCAGCGTGCGTTCAGGGTTACTGCGGACGATCATGCAAGCCAGCTAGCAGCTTTGGGTTTCGATGCTGCTGTGTGGGAAGTCTGGCCGTACCTCGCGGCCGGTGCAACCGTCCATCTCGCCGAAGGCGTCAGCCTAAATGAACCAGCCGCCGTTCGCGACTGGTTGGTTGCGCGAGGCATCACCATTACGTTTCTTCCGACTCCGCTCGCTGAGCGGGTGATCACGCTGCAATGGCCCCCTAAACCTGCAGTTCGAGTGATGCTCACCGGAGCTGACACTCTCCATCATTATCCGTCACGAAAGCTAAGGTTTCAGCTGGTGAACAACTACGGTCCCACGGAATGTACTGTGGTAGCTACTTCAGGTGTCGTACCTCCCGCGCCAGAGTGTGCGGAGCAGCTGCCGACGATTGGCAGGCCAATCGACAATACTCAAATCTATGTTCTGAACGAAAACATGCAGCAGGTGCCTGTTGGAGAGCCTGGAGAACTTTATGTTGGCGGGCCGGGCCTTGCGCGAGGCTATCGCAATCGACCGGACTTGACGGCGGAGAGATTCGTTCCTAATCCATTTTGCTCCGAGCCGGGAGCACGCTTGTACCGGACTGGCGACTTGGCGCGGTTTCTTCCCGACGGGGAGATCGCGTTTCTCGGGCGAGTTGATGAGCAGGTCAAGATTCGAGGCTATCGTATTGAACCGGCAGAGGTCGTAAGAGCTCTGGATGAACATCCAGCGGTACAGGCTAGTTGCGTAATAGCGCGGGAGATTGACCAAGGTGACAAACATCTCGTCGCATACTTCATATCGGGCACAAATGGCGAACCTACACATACAGAGTTACGCAACTTTCTCAGCAGCCGGATTCCTGAGTACATGATTCCGGCGATCTTTGTGAAGCTTGACAGTCTGCCTCTTAACTCAAGCGGCAAGGTGGACCGCGCTATGCTCCCATCTCCGAGCGCCGAGAACACGCTGCGCGACAGCACATTCGTGGCGCCAACTACTCACATTGAAGAGCGTGTGGCGAGCATGCTCGCCTCTCTGCTTGATCTCGGTCAGGTCAGCGTGGAGGATAACTTCTTCCTTCTCGGTGGACACTCTCTACTCGGAACGCAACTCATTGCCAGAATACGCGATGCATTCGGTATCGATCTCAGCCTAAGAAGCCTGTTTGACGCTCCAACCGTATCGGAACTGTCAACTCAAGTTGAGGCCCTCCTGCTAGCCAAGCTGGAGGCAATGACTGAAGAAGAAGCTCAGCGTTTGCTTGGTGGTGCCGCGCCCGCCGCGGCGTAAAGAAGCCCATGCATGACAGCCCAAGCTCAAGCAACTCATAATCTCTTGCCGGCCGACCGTAGCCTTAGCCTCTATCACCTGCTCGACCCAGAGGTTCTGGCCAATCCCTATCCACTTTTCCATCGGCTTCGAACCGAGGACCCGGTGCACTGGGACCCTTTCCTGCATGCCTGGGTTGTGACCGGCTACAACGATGTCGTGACGGTGCTTCATCACTATTCAGCGGAACGCACGCCCGCGCCTCGGCAGCTCAGCGCGATGGGACTTGGTTCCCTGAATCCCATTGCCCAAGTGATGGTAAAGCAGATGCTTTTTCTGGATCCGCCCACGCATACGCGAATCCGCAGCTTGGCGTCACATGCGTTTACTCCTCAGCGTGTTGAAGTACTGCGCGCACACATCCGGGAGATCACCAATTCACTTTTGGACGCAGTAGAGTCGCAAGGCCGTATGGACGTGATTGCCGATCTGGCGGAGCCCCTGCCCTGCATTGTTACCGCGGAAATGCTCGGCGTTCCAGTGGAAGATCACCAGCAACTCAAGGCCTGGTCGCAGGACTTCGCTGAGATGCTCGGCAACTTCCAGCACAATCCCGATCGTGCCGCGAGAGTCTTAAAGAGCACCCTTGCAATGACCGATTACTTCCGCTCCGCGATGGAGGAGCAGCGTCTCCATCCGCGCGAGGGTCTCGTGAACTCTTTAATGAATGCAGAGGTCAACGGCGACAGATTCACGGAAGAAGAAGTGATCGCCAACTGCATAGTCACTATGGTAGGCGGACAAGAAACGACCACTAACTTAATCGGCAATGGAGTGCTGTCTCTGTTGAGGAACCCAGATCAGCTCGAAAAGCTTCGTTGCGATCTGTCGCTGATTCCTTCCGCGGTCGAAGAGATGCTGCGCTATGAGAGTCCCAGTCAGCACACAGCCCGCCTTGCTCCCGAAGACACAATTCTTGGCGGGAAGCGGATTACGAAACGACAAGCTGTCATTGCTGTGATGGCGGCGGGCAACCGCGATCCCGAACGGTTCCCAGATCCTGACCGCTTTGACATCACACGAGCTAACAATCGGCATCTCGCGTTCGGCTGGGCAGCGCACTTCTGTTTTGGCGCTGCGCTGGCGCGGATCGAAGGACAAACCGCGTTTGAGATGATGTTGCGCCGGTTGCCCAACTGGACTCTTGATCCTGCCCCGCTTGTCTGGCGTGGCAATCTGGGATTGCGGGGCTTGACTCGTTTGCCCATTCGATTTGGCAATCGGGAGGAGATATCTGCTCCAGCCGCGGGATAGCGGGGTTCTGGACGGAGCTGATTCAGGGTTATGCAAAAGGCTGCAGTAACCGCATTATCGGAACCTAAGCGTAAGCTGTTGCAGAGCTATCTTGGCGTCGGTACTGCACAGACTAGAGTGGCGCCGTCCGTGATCAGTCCGACGACCTCAGGCGGGCCGGCGCCACTCACCATATCTCAAGAGCAGCTCTTTCTACGGGAAACGAGTAGGCCAGGTATTCCGTCGCTTTACAACGAATGCATCACGCTGCGCGTGCGGGGACCGCTAAACATTGCCGCACTAAAGCAGAGTCTTTCCGACATCATAGGTCGGCACGAGATTTGGCGAACCACTTACGTTATTAAGAATGAGCAGTTGCTCCAGTTCATCCGCCCAGCACCTGATCCCGTCGTAGTGCCGACGATCGATCTCCGCGGTTTCTCGAGAGTGAGACAAGAGGAGGAAATCGAACGAGCAATCGGCGACTTAGTGCAGCAGCCATTCAGTCTGACCAACGGCCCCCTCATCAGAGGCAGAGTGGTAACACTGGACGATCTTGAGCATCGCCTATACCTGGTAGCGCACCTCAGCATCGTGGACGGACTCTCGGTCTATCAGATTTTTCCATTTGAGCTCGCAGCGCTGTATCGAGCTCATTCCTCCGGCCAGTTTCCAGCTCTTCCTCCTGTTCCGATTCAGTTCGGAGACTATTCGCGCTGGCAGCGACAGACGAGCCGAAGCGAACACGTGGCTAAACAACTGGACTACTGGCGTACGCAGTTGGAGGGAGAGATTTCCCCCTTGAACTGGCCAACCGATCGCCCTCGTCCATCCCGGGAAACATTTCGCGGGACGATTCAGCAGTTTGTCGTACCGATGCCGCTGGCTCAAGCTATGAAATGGTTGGCTCGTCAGGAGGGCATCACCTTATTTACCGTGATGTTGTCTCTCTTCGCCACGTTGCTGCACTCATACACGCAGCAGGATGACTTTGTTATCGGCACACCGGCTCCCTCGGGTCGCAAACGATCTGAGATCCAGAAGTTGTTGGGCTATTTCCTCACTCCGGTTGCACTCCGTTTTCGATTGACGAGCAGCATGACTTTTCGCGAGCTGTTGAGACAAGCGCAAAGACTGACTCTCGAGGCCATCTCCAACGACGATCTACCAGTCGAAGTGTTGGCCCAGGAGTTGAAGCTGAAAACCGATCCGAGCAGAAATCCGCTCTTTACCGTTGCGATTTCGCTCCAGCCAGGAATGCCCAGACTGGACTTGGACTGGAGTGTGACCTCGATGGATATCAGCAGTGGCGGCGCCCCGTGGGACCTATATCTTGCTTTCATCGATGCGCGTGAAGGAATGCTCGGTCGTGCCCAGTACAATCCAGATCTTTTTGAATCCCGGACAATTGCCCGAGTGCTGCAGCACTATCAGGAGTTGCTGCACATCCTCAGCGCCAAACCGGACACCCGTCTCGCGGAAATCACTTTGTCTGCAAACTAAGGCTGACTTTGGATCTCTACTGCGAGAAGCATTTGTATCTGCCCTGCAGGCGAAATGGGGCCTTGCAGGGCTAAATAGATAATCTAAGGACTAACAATGAAGCAAACAATCGCAGATCACGACGAAAGGTCGACAGCGATGACTGCCCCTGGCTTATCAGCGATTAAAAGCACTCTTCTCGAAAGGTATCTCAAGAGCAAACCTACTAGGGATGAGATGGCGTCGCCTTTGATCGGCCAGCGCCCAGCGGGGGAACATGCTCCACTTTCCTTTGCTCAAGAGCAGGTATGGCTGCATACACAGATGGCCGGCGACATTCCTTTCTACAACGAGAGCATAACTGTTCACCGGCACGGCTCCCTAGACGTCCGCGTGCTTGAGAGCTCGTTGCTTGAAATTGTCAGGCGACACGAAATCTGGCGGACAACCTTTCACACCGTCGATGAAAAGCCTGTTCAGGTTATTCATCCTGTCCCGCGCGAGTTCCACGTGCCGCTTCACGATCTCCGTGATCTTCCGGAAACCGAGCGCGAAACCAAACTGAGACTCTTGGCAACGGAGAACGTCCGGCTGCCGTTCAACCTGAAATCCGGTCCACTTCTTCGAGCGCTGCTGGTCCGGACCGAGGAGGAACACTACCGCCTGTTCATGACTTTCCACCAAATCATCTTCGACGCCGTAAGCGCATATCGTGTATTCCTCCCGGAGCTAACCGCGCTTTACGAGGCATTTTCGTTTGGCAGACCATCTCCGCTGACAGAACCAAGGATCCAGTATGCCGACTTCGCGTACTGGCAACGGAAGGAGCATGCCATTCCATCTGAGGGCGTCGTCTACTGGCAGGAGCAACTGGCGGGCGAACTCCCCCTGCTGCAGTGGCCGACCGATCGCACGAGGCCGCCGATGCAGACTCATCGTGGCGAGATTCAAAGGTTCTCGCTACCCGCACACCTGATTGCGGCTGTCAGAACGGTGAGCCAACAAGCGGGAGTGTCGTCGTACATGACTCTTCTCGCGGCATTAGTCACGCTACTCCATCGTTATTCGAATCAGGACGACATTGTTCTCGGAGGATTCACTGCGGGCCGCAGACGGGCGGAGCTTGAGACAGTGCCCGGCTATTTTGTGAATCCTCTTGCTCTGCGCCTCGACGCGTCAGGCAATCCGAGTTTCAGGGAATTACAGCATAGGGTTCGTGGAACGCTTCTAGACGCCTTGGCCCATGAAGAAGTGCCGTTCGCTGAAATCGCGAACACTGTCCGGCAGCGACCAGATCCCAGTCGTAATCCTCTATTTCAAATCGCGCTATCGCAACAGCCCAAGCTACCGCACGCGCCTGCCGGATGGGATCTGGTGACAGAGGAGTTCTCCAGTGGCGGTTCGAAGCTCGATCTCGTCATCGTGATCGACGACCGGGGGGAGAGTATCTCTGGTCCCGTCACGTACAACCCAGACATATTCGATCCAGAGACCATTACGCGAATGCTTGAACACTGGCAGACGCTGCTGGCCGATGCTTCTAGTCATCCGGAGAAGCGCATTTCACAATTGGCTCTTCTGAGCGAGGCAGAGCGACATCAGATGCTGGTCGAATGGAACGATACACACAAGAGCTACCCTAAAGACATCTGCCTCCACGAAGCGATCGAGGAGCAAGTAGAACGGACGCCGGATGCCACCGCGGTCATTTATGAGCAGGAGCGATTAAGTTATCGAGAGCTCAACGACCGTTCCAATCAACTCGCGCATTATCTTCGCGAGCTCGCTGTCGGTCCCGAGGTATTGGTAGGTATCTCGATGGAAAGATCGATTGAGATGATTGTAGGGCTTCTGGGCGTTATGAAAGCAGGAGGAGCATACCTTCCGCTGGATGTGGATTACCCCAAAGATCGCTTGCGCATGATGCTTGAAGACAGCGAAATCGCGGTTCTTCTCACCCAGCAACACCTACTTGAACGCCTACCCCCTTCGGCTGCCCGCAAGATATGTCTGGACGCGGACTGGCATGAAATCGCGGGAGAAAGTAGAGTGAATCCGAATTCCGCGACGGATTCGCACAATGTCGCTTATGCCATCTACACATCAGGTTCAAGTGGAAAGCCCAAGGGAGTACTGAATATTCACGCGGGAATTGTCAACCGGCTTTTGTGGATGCAGGACGCCTATCAATTAACCAGTCAAGATCGAGTTTTGCAAAAGACACCTTACAGCTTCGACGTCTCTGTCTGGGAGTTCTTCTGGCCCTTGATGACTGGCGCTTGTTTGGTGATGGCGAGACCAGGCGGACACAAAGATCCTGACTATCTCGTGGACTTAATCCAGCGCGAGAAGATCACAACTTTGCACTTTGTGCCGTCGATGCTCCAGGTCTTTCTCGAATCAAGCGGCCTAGAATGTTGCACCACTTTGAAACGAGTGATTTGCAGTGGCGAAGCCTTACCCTTTGACGTTCAGAGGCGTTTCTTTAATCGCCTGAAGGCAGAATTGCACAACCTCTATGGCCCAACGGAGGCCGCAGTTGACGCCACTCATTGGCAGTGTCTGCCAGAGTGCGAACGGTCCACTGTCCCAATTGGACGTCCGATAGCAAACATGAAAATCCACATATTGGATCGGGACCTTCAGCCGGTGCCAGTCGGAATTCCCGGAGAACTGCATATTGGAGGGGTGGGGCTGGCCCGGGGCTATCTGAACCGTCCTGAATTGACGGCCGAGAAATTCATTCTAGATCCCTTCGGCAGAGCGCCCAGTGACCGGCTGTATAAGACCGGCGACCTGGCATATTACCGGCCTGATGGGAACATCGAGTTCCTGGGCCGCATTGATGAGCAAGTGAAGATCCATGGAATTCGTATTGAACCGGGCGAGATTGAGGCCGTGCTGCACAACCACAAGGCAGTTCGCGAGGCTCGCGTAATCGTTCGCGAAGATACGCCTGGCGCTCGTCGCTTGGTTGCTTATGTGGTCCCCGCTGAGGAATCCGCTCCATCACTTTCGGAGATCCGTGACTACTTGAAGGAGGCACTCCCCAGCTACATGGTCCCAATACTCGTCGCGTTAGACAAGCTGCCGGTGACAGCCAACGGGAAGTTAGATCGACGCGCTCTTCCCCCGCCTGAGTCGGCCGAAATCGAGGAGGGTTTCGAACTTCCTACTGATCCGATCGAAAGAGTGTTAGCCGAGCTTTGGACTGAAGTGCTTGGGCTGGAAACAGTCAGCGTTTTCGATAATTTCCTGGATCTCGGAGGCGACTCTTTGTCAGCTGTGCAAGTAGTTACTCGACTGCAAAATCGACTGAAAGTTCGCATAAAAACAAGCGAGCTTGCCTTCCAGAGCCTCCGACAGCTCGCGGCAAGTTTTACAGAACGCCTGCAGTGCCAGTGAGACTGCCAAAACCAGTACTACCTTTCTACTTCGGGCCTGCCGACAAGCGTTTGTTCGGTTGCTATCACGAGGCGCGAATCGGGCACACCCGAAATTGCGCCGTCGTCGTCTGCCAGCCGACTGGACATGAATATATTTATTGCCATCGGGCCCTAAGACAGCTCGCGGCCCGGCTTTCCGATTCTGGATTTCCGGTTTGCCGATTTGACTACTACGGCTGTGGCGATTCCTACGGCAATGCCGAGGAAGCCGGCCTCTCTCAATGGCTGCGAGACATTTCAAGCGCCATAGCGGAGATCAAAATTAGGGCGGGCGTAGATCGCGTCTGCCTGATAGGCCTTCGCCTTGGAGCAGCCCTTTCCTTGATTACTGCTTCTCAACGCGATGATATCGATAGTCTAGTACTTTGGGATCCAGTCGTAATAGGAAAGGTATGCTTAAGCGGGTTATCTTCTCTGCAAAAAGAGGCGCTCCGATGTCGTCCCAAGCCAATTCGTCAGCCCAAATCGCGGGCCTACATAGAGATCATTGGTTTCCCTCTGCCGGCCCTCTTGTGCGCTGAACTCGAGGAGTTGAATCTTCTCACGATTGTTCCGAAGGCGACCACGAACATCTTCGTCATTCAAAGCGATCTGCCGGCTGACGGCGACTGTTTGAAACATCACCTTAGCAATCATCAAGTTCGATTCGAGTATCAACAAGTTCAGGCGCCGCGCATATGGTTACCGACCGTCGATGGCAGCCTACTGGTGCCCAGCCAGATACTGCAATCGGTGGTCAATTGGACTTGCAGGATGCATGCATGAGAGAAGAAGCCGTTAACTTTGGAGAATTCAAGTCCTTAGTGGGAATCGTGGCGAATCCCGCAAAACAAAACAAGAAGCATATTAAGACGGCTGTCGTCTTGCTGAATCCGGGAATCGTACACCGGGTCGGGCCGGGACGCGTTTATGTGAAAATTGCACGGGCATTGGCATCGCTCGGATTCGTCACCCTCCGATTTGACTTCTCTGGCATTGGAGACAGCACTGTTCGCCACGACAATCTTCGGTTTGAGAAGAGCGCCATCAACGAGACTAGGGACGCCATGGATTACTTGGCGAAAACGAGGGGTATCGAATATTTCATTTTACTGGGCGGCTGCTCCGGAGCCGAGGTTTCTTTTGAGACTGCCCGTTGCGACACGCGAGTCATCGGCGCACTTTTGATCAACTTTCCAATTACCCGGGAAGAAGACGGGGCTGCGAACAGGAATCTAATTCACCAGGGAGCAGCCTACTACTATCGGAAGTATGCGCTCTTCAGCCTTAGGAGTTGGTTCAATCTGGTTGCGGGAAGAGCTAACTATAGACAGATCGCTCTCAGTTTATGGTTTGAGATCAAGCGCTGGCTTACCTCCAGAAAGAGCACTTTCCGTGAAGCGACTGAGTTCGAATTACACCTGCGACGATTGGCCGATCGAGGCGTTCGCCTGACGTTCCTGTGTTCGGAGGGAGATCCACGTCTGGAAGACCTTCGGGAGGCCGGCGGGCTCGGGCTCAAAGAATTGTGCGCGCGCCGCAGTATAGCCTTGGAGATCATAGCGCGGTCCGATCACACCTTCAGTTCGCTCCAAGATCAGGAGCAACTCATGAAAGTACTTCTGGAGCGTGCCGATGTCATCGGCCCTGAGGAAAAAGAACCAGCCAATGCGTTCCAGGTTTCACCTGTCGCCGAGGCTCCAAAAGTTCTTTTTCACCAACTTCAATCCAATCCCGACTGCAATTAACAACCGAAGGTACTGGAATGCAAAGACTAATGAACACTGATATGAGTAGTGTTGGAGAACTTGAGCGAGAACTTCGCATCGACTCCGGGTTTCACAAACTCCTGTCATGCCAAACCGCTCCGGGGATACAACAAGCAGAGCTCAACGTGCCGGCACGACTGTTGGCGCCCGAAGATACTGCGAGCGAGCTGAATATGCTTGCGCAAGACGCCCAAGAACCCTTGCCTTCACAATTTCTGGCTTCAGAAACCGCGTTTTACGGCCAATATTCTTGGTGCTTGAACGCTTTTCCTACCGTTCGAGAAGTAGTGAAATATCTCGCTCTGGAGTTAGACAAGTTAGGTCGCGTGCCGGACGGCTGGCAGCAGTCTGAGGTGATCACAAATATCTTTCTGCTTTCTTGCGCCATTACAGACACCATTGACGACTATCTGGTGGGGAGCACGTACGATTTTTCCAAAGTCAGCCAGGCTCTTCCCTTCGCGCGCCCTGGATTGCGCGCTTTGGAGAAGCTGCTCGATCTGCGGGGCGAATTCCGTGTGGCAACGTTGTTCAAGCTGCGTCACTGGAGAGGAGTCTGGACAAAGGCCGTTACTGAATTTCTCCGCGACTCACTCATCGCCGAACCCGTCAGCGCCATTGTTCTTGAGCAGCGCGATCGACTTGCCGGCTTGCTACTCCCGCAATTTCCTCAAGCTCTATGGAATCTCCGCCCCAAAGTCCCGGCCTTCTTCCGCTCAAGAGACTTTGCGCCTTCTGATTGTCTCGAACTGGCTAGGAAGTTTGTTGCTGAATATCCCGACCTCGACCGCCCCGCGATCTTGATCGGTCTGCGCACTGCCGGATCATTCCTGGCGCCGCTGGCGTGCGGCTATCTCAGTACGCAGCTTAAGGACGCGAGTTGGATCGCAATTCGTCCCGGGAAAGGTCTGGCATCTTGGGAGAGGGTCACACTGGAGGGAGCTGCCAGGAAAAATGCACGTGCGTTGATTGTGGATGAGTCGATCCATTCTGGACAAACTCTCGCCAAATCGATCGAGTTGCTGCGCCAGGCAGGCTTCGCAGAAGAGGACATCGTTGTCTTGAATCCGGTTGAGCCGGCCCTCCCCGATTGGAAGACTTCGCGCCTTTTCCAGTCACTTTCCAAAATCGGTGTGATCGCGTTGGAGCCGGCAGAGCGCTACAAGCAACGGCTACTGGAATCGACAACGGAGGTTGAGACTCGTTTGAGCGAGTACTTCAAAGCTCGTGGCTATACCGAAGCCCGGATCACGGACAGTCCAGAGGTGGAGAAGTCCACTTGGCGAGCCGGGCCGCCAGAACGAGTGGACATCCGTCTAAAACGAATTTACGAAGTTCGTCTGAAGGATGTGGCCGGCGCTGTCGACACTCGTTACGTAGTCGCCAAGAGCGTTGGTTGGGGTTGGCTGGGGTATCACGCCTTTATCGCGGGACAGAGACTGGCGGAGTGGACTCCGCCAATCTTGGGAATGCGCGAGGGAATTTTGTATTCAGAGTGGTTGCCGCAAAGAGAACAGGCGACGGCATTTGGTTCTGATCGCGAAGCAATGATTGAGTCGCTGGCTTCCTATGTGGCAGCGCGCACAAGGAAGCTATGTTTTCGCGACAACCCGGTCCCTGATTTGGCAAATGCAGATCGTCATAAAGGTTTGGAGTTCTTAGCGAACAATCTAAGCCGCGCCTACGGCTCGCGAATTGTGGCTGCCATGAGGCGCCCACAACTCCGGCGGGAGCTCTCACGGCACAACGGCTTCTCGCCCGTCATGACTGACAGCAAAATGTCGCAGGAAGAATGGATCGTCGCCGGCAGCAGGGTGATGAAGGTCGATTTCGAACATCATTGCTTCGGAAAAAACGAGCTTGGGATGACCGATCCCGCATTTGACCTGGCGAGTGCAGTTTTCTATTTCGCACTTTCTGAGGCGGAATCGGAGCACCTTGTTCGCCGCTATATCGAAGAAAGCGACGACAAGAATGTTGAAGAGCGCCTCTTCTTTAACAAACTCTTGGTGAGCATGCGAGCCCAAAGCTTGGCTAACCATGATTTGCAACATGCCCGGCTCCTATCTCAACGAAGCGCCTCGAACCAGCAATACATTGCGGCCTGGAATTTCCTTGTTGGGGAATCAATTCGGCAATGCGGGAAGCTATGCGAACGCCCAAGGGAAATCCGTTGGCATGCCCCGCTCGTTGTAGCCGATATCGATGGAGTGCTCGATAGAATGGTATTTGGCTTTCCTTCCACAACGGCTGCGGGCCTCAAGGCGATCTCGTTGCTTCATTCTCATGGACTGTGCATTGCCGTGAATACCGCTCGCACGGTGCAAGAGGTGAAGCAGTACTGTCGCGCTTATGGCTTTGCTGGTGGAGTGGCTGAGTATGGAGGCATTCTGTGGGACGCCGTCAGGGATCGAGAGCACATACTGGTTAACTCTGAGTCTCTGGAACAATTGCGCCAGGTCAGGGACGCTTTCCGGCAGATCCCGGGATGTTTTCTGAACGACGATTACCAATGTTCACTGCGCGTTTTTACCTATCACGATGGTCGCACCGCTCCACTTCCACCCCTTCTCGCACAGGATTTGTTAGCAGGCCTGAAGGCCGACCGACTCAGGTTGCATCACACAGGCCTGGATACCGCTGTCGTCGCAAAAGAGACCGACAAGGGGACTGGGTTACTCTCGCTCTTGGATTTTGTCGGATTGCCGCCAGCCGATGCGGTGGCGATTGGGGATTCCGAGCCCGACTTGGCAATGTTCCGAGTGGCGGGGGGCTCGTTCGCACCCGGAAATGTCACTTGTCGCAGAGAGGCGCAGTTACTCGGATGCCGCATCGCCGATCGCTCGTATCAGCCAGGGCTCTTAGAGATTGCGAAGCGCATCGTGCATCCCCAGGGTGGCTCTTGCAATTGTTGTAAAACGATCGAGGCGAGTTGGCCTAAAGACAAGAACCTATTTGTGTCGTTATTAGACGCCGCTGATGAGAAGCCCACTTCGCTGCTGCTGCGGAATTTGTGTACGCTATCGCTCTTAGCTCCGTTCAAAAAGTAACGCTCGCTTCAAATCCTCTCAGGACAACTAATGCTTCGTCGTGTTCTCCCCGCAGTGAACGCTATCTTTGTCGGGCACATGATTCCTCGGTTGGGATCGTTAATTCTGGTTCCACTCTTCTTGAGAAATTGGTCCGCGACTCTCTATGGAGAGTACTTAGCGTTGTTTGCCGCGGTCAGCTATCTTTCTAGCCTGGACATCGGCATGCAACAGGCGTCAGTCAACCGGCTGACTCAGGCATATGCCAAGGGCGATCTGAACCAATATCGAGTCGTCCAGCATACCGCTATGGCGTTCTACGTTGTGCTCGCGGCTACGGTTACGCTGCTCATGATAGTGCTTGCGTGGCTGTTACCCCTTCCTCGCTGGATTGGACTGAAGGTAACAACTCCTTCGACGGCGAGGATTCTTATCATCCTGCTCGCTGCGTATGTGATGTGGTCGCTGCCCACGCGGCTGATTACGGCGACTTACCAGAGCACGGGAAATCTCTCGCGCACACAGTGGATCGGGAACTTACAGCAGATATTCGTTGTGATGCTTTCGGCAATGGTCCTGATCATGGGCAGAGGTATGCTGAGCATCGCTTTGCTGCAAGTACTAACCGTAGGATTCATTGCCTCATTGGTGCTCTTCGATTTGCGCCGACGC
>Ga0207097_1053_pt1 | contig 20300 bp, 19 predicted proteins | sample Alteio_BWMinHeat_87_FD_153541 | JGI IMG/M metagenome (GOLD analysis project Ga0207097, IMG submission 153541) | Enriched cells from forest soil in Barre Woods Harvard Forest LTER site, Petersham, Massachusetts, United States -... | ecosystem: Environmental > Terrestrial > Soil > Temperate forest >...
TCGTAGAGAGTTTCGGTTGTAGACGAAAGGCCGTTTTCCAAGGTCACTACCACTTGCGTCTCATTTAAGGGAAGGTAAATGCGTTCGTTCGCGGAGAAGCCAACCTGGCTGCACGAATTATTTGGCGAACCGTAACATGTCTTTGTCGTGCGCAGGAGCGTGCTTGCTCCTTGATAAACGTCGCGTTCGGTCTCATAAATGCAGCCAGAGGGAATGGCAATATAGCCCCCGGCGCATCCGAAGGATAATACGGTCTTATTACCCACGGGATCGAGAACGGTCGTCATTGCCGCAGCGGACGAGTTTGCTTCAGTTCTCGTATAGGTCCATGCACCATCCGGCGTAGTACGAATCAGCCCAGAAGCTGACCCGTCGCTACATTCAATGCCGGAACTTTGTTGAGCATCTCCAGGCGTCGAAGTGTATTGATAGGAAATCGTGCCGCCAGTAGGTAGGGTGATTGACGCGAGTCTGCCAGTGGAGTAACCGTAAGCTGTTTCGTAGCCAAGCTGATAAAAACTACCGTCAGGTAACGTGATCTTATCAGTGAGGTAATTAGTGTAACCGTAAGGCACTCCGTACTCTCGAACATTGGGGCAATTGAAGAATGTGTGGATGCTGTAGGGCTTGTACGTCATCACCACTGACTGAGATGCACCGCCGGTATCCGTGTAGGTGAAGTTGACAGGATTCGGAGCCACTCCTGTGACATGCAACGCGGTCGTATTTAGCGTGTCTACAAATGTGAGGCCATCCGCTGTCGAAATCTGATTGCCGTTCGTGGTTGTAAGCTTCCCAGTGGTCGAACCATTCTTCATTGGAACCTGAAAAGACCAGCCCGATCTCGACGTGGCGGTCGCATGCAAACCATGGCCGGAGTCGAAGCTCAGCCTCACTGCCCATCCCGAAGAATCTAACGCCACATTGTCGCCAGGTCCGTCTCCGGAGCATTGGCCGCCTGAATAGTTAGCCGTGTTGCCATTCATTGGATGGCTTGTCCCCGCTGCATCAATGTATGAAAGCAACGTATAGCTCTGTCCAATAGGTGCGAGAGTTTGGCCGTCGTAGCAGTCAGTGGACGTGTTGTAAACGACCTGTCCAGCGATGGACGATCCATCAATTGGCGCGAAGCCCCAATTGCCGTCGGGAGCCCAATAGGCACCCTCGGAAGGGACGGGCTTGTAGATGCTGCTGTTGTATCGCAGTACAAATGAGAAGTCCGCCTCTCTTCCTGGTCGGCTAAACACAGGGATATCAATCCCGACGTTAAGCGTGGCCAGATTCACATGGTCGAATGGGCCGCCCTGAGTAGTTGAAAAGGGGGGAATTCCCGTGCCAACCTGCGCGACGCAATCAGGGCAAATCGAAAATAAGAGACTGATGGCAACAAACAGGAAACGCATGAAAAACCTCCGCAGTTTTGGAAGGCCTAGTCTCCCAAATTAAAGAGTCGCTAATTTGAAGAGGCAATTGGCCGCAGAGCATATACGGGAAACTACGAGGAAGCGAGTAAAAAGTGGGCAGGGATAATTCCAATCACGCGCGAGCCAGGGTTTTGCGGTCGACATCACTCCAACGTCGCGCCGTGAGTTTGGAGTCCCATAAAGAAAGGGTCTGTAGATTCGCCGGCACCGAACTTGGCAGCGGCGTGCAGTCGTTCGGCTATCACTTTCACATTCTCGCGTGCTCTGAGCGCATTCGCTTCTGTACAGAATCGCTCCCAGTGCGTGCTCAGGACTATTCCCAGTTTCTTGTCTAGATCCTCATCGACCGGCTCGATTGTGGCCTCCTCGAGGAGCTCGGGAGCGTACTGCTGCCCTGAGTGTTCCCGATCACGTCGTGTCCGAAGTCGTACAGCACGGAGTCGGCGTGCTCTCGGCCGATGATCCCCAGAGCAAAGAGCATTGCCAGTTCGATTGGAGATTCACACAGCGAGGCTGCACCGGCGACGACGGCCTCGAGAGTCGTGGCGGCGAATTGGACCGTGAGCGCACGTGCTGCAGCAGAGAGAAACTCACGAATCGAGCGGATGGTCAACTGCCCTCTCCGCTGCGTCTGTCACTGGGGAAATCAGAGCGTCCATGCCGCTGGTGTTCGCCGCGTCAACGCAATGGCGCCGCAGGCTCGTGAAGAACTGGGTCCCGAGCGAGTCGGGCCAGGATCTCGTGAGCGCAACCATCTCCATGTGGCGTGAATCCAGCATGAGCACCGGAATTGTGGCACATACCCATGTTTCTAAAAAACTGGGTTGCAGGTGTTATCAAAAACCCTTCTGCAGGCGTTGCTATAAACCCCTGTCGTTGCAGCGTGCATTTTTGGGATTCCGGCGTTACCGAAAACATTTGTTTTTGGTAAGAGTGGTTCAATATGGTGATCGAGGAATTGAATGCCCAAAAGGAACGAGGTTGAGAACGCCCTCAAAGAACTCATCTCACAGGAAGCGGGGATGAAGTTCCAGGGCCTAGCGGTGGTCCTGGCCAAGCAGAAATGGCCACGTCTAGTCGCAAGCGAACGCAAATGGGATCGTGGATTGGATGCGTATGCAATTGGAGAACTGGAACCGGATACAAAAGGGATGGGTTTGGCATGCTCGCTAACGGCAGATTACGACAAGATCGCGAGTGACGCCGCAAAAGTAAAGAAGCACTATCCGGATGTCCGTATCCTCGTCTTCGCAACGCCGGAGAAAGTGACGAATCACGCGGGAAAAAATTGGACGGACGAGATCCGCAAGGCTTTTGGCTACGAATTGATAGTGATGTCAAGGGAAGAACTGGTCACTTCACTGCTCGATCCTGCGAACGCTGCAATCTGTAGTGCTCAGCTCGGAATCCATGTTGACGCCAAGCCGGAACTCGCATCGGTACTGCAGCGGACCTACGATGCAGCAGCAGAGCTAGTTGCCAACTGGGAACAGCGCCCGCGACTTGCGGGCCTTCCGTTAATCAGTCTTGATGCTGAGAAGATAGCGGAGAAAGGGGAGGCTCACGAGAGTGTGACAATCGAAAGTCTCCGAACATCGCTAGCGGAAGGCCGTCGGATCATTTTGGAAGCGCCGGCGGGGCGAGGCAAGACAACGACTCTCGTGCAACTAGCGAAACGAATCGTCGCCGAGGAGGGTCTGGCCTTAGTCGTTGATCTCGCCGCGTGGGCGAAGTCCGGCAAAGAGATCCTCCAGTTCGTGGCGGAGCGGCCTCAATTCACTTCACGCGGCTTGGATACCAACGCGCTCTCAAGCTTGCGCGCAACTGAGCCCTTTTTCTTTCTCCTGAACGGATGGAACGAGGTCTCAGAAGCAACTAGCGACGCGGCGGTACATGCTTTGCGGGAGCTCGAGCTCAACTACCCTACTGCAGGTATCATCGTTGCAACTCGCACCCACCACATCAGACCGCCGTTGCCAGGATCCTTCCGCGCAAAACTTCTGCCGCTGCGACGACAACAGCGCGACGAATACCTTAATTTAGCCCTCGGAAAATCTGCCCCTGACCTCCGGGCAAAGATTAACAATAGCCGGACACTCGACGAACTTACGCGAACGCCGCTGATTCTCGCGGAAGTCACTGAATTGTTTCGCGCGGGAAGTGCGATACCGACAACGAAGATGGGGATTCTTGGAGCCGTAATGCATGGATTGAGGCGTCGGATGAGCATCACGCTTTTTTACAGCAAGGACCACTGAGTGGTTATGCGGCCGAATATCTCGGCGCTCTAGCGACGGCAATGACCGATGCAGGGGAGGTTCTCATCGCCGATGTCGATGCTCGGCCGGTCATTAGCTCTATGAGCAGTAGGCTCCAAGAGCTTCGGCAGATCGACGCGCCGGCCAATCCGGGTCCAATACTTCACGAGCTATCGAACCACCACGTGCTCGAGAGACTGGAAGACGCACGAATCGCGTTCCGTTTTGAGCACCAACAGTTTCAGGAGTATTTCGCAGCGAGAGTGTTAAAGGATCAGCTGCTACAGCTTGTGCATGGACGCAACGGAATTGACGATCAACAATTCTTGACAAAATATGTGAACGAGCCGAAGTGGGAAGAATCACTGCGCATGCTGGCGGAGGACATAGGAGCGGATACAACAGCTTCAGGCGACCAAATCATGGTTAAAGCCGGTTCTAAACTCGTGAAGCTGGCACTCATCGTCGATTCCGTCTTCGCCGCAGAACTTGCGCGTGCATGCGGTGGCAGCGTCTGGGCAGAGGTTCGAGAGGAGTTAGGACGCCGGCTTAGGACGTTGTACGCCCAGGAGGATGGAAATTATAAGCAGTTGGCGCTCGCTGCGATGATTGCGACTGGCTCGGAAGACTTCAAGGATATCTTGATGCCCCAGTTGACCAGCCCGAACGAACAATTGCGTCTAGCCTTATATCACACTGGTACTCAAGTGCACCCTTCGAGTCTTGGACCAAACTGGCAGGTAGAGCTCGCCAAGTGGGACGAAGAGCCTCGACTTACTTTCATCTTGCAACTAGCGCATGACCCATGGTTCGCGGATATGGTGGAGGGTCTTGCGCTCGGAGATCCCAGTCCGCGAGTGAAATGGGGCGCGGCTCAGGTTCTGAGTTGGTATGGATTCACCGAGAAAGCAGAGAGATTATTCGTAGCGATGGACAAGGCCGACTTGCGCGAGACACTGCGAACAGCCCACCAAGGAGAGATTCCACCATCACAATGGGCTCGAATCGTCGAAATCTACGAAGAAATGCACGCGGAAGCTGGCGATAGGCGAGAGCGTCTGCGGATCCTTCGCACACTTCAACGATTTGGGGCAAGGAACTTGCCCGAACGAATGAAAGCTGAACTGAAAGACCTCGATGCGAATGAACTAAAGCCTAGTGACGATGGCGGGGTGCGATGGGCGTTCGAAGCGCTTCAAAAGTCAGATCCGAAATGGGTTAGTGAGTGGCTGGCTGGCAAAGTCCTAGATAATTCGACTTGGTTCAACGCATGGCGCGGTTTGATCACGACAATGCCGGAGGGTGAGCGTGAATCCGTTTTTGGGAAGATGAGCACCGAAGTTCTAGATGAAAATGAAAAGCACCGCATCCTGCCACTCCTCGCAGCGAGCGCGGACGGTGCTTTCGCTGAGCGCGTGTTTCAGAGGGCATGTGACCTTCGCCGGGAACTTCCGTCACGTTCCAACCCTCAGGATCTGCCCAAGTGGAAAGTTTTTGGCCAGCTCGAGGAATTGCTGCGTGCAATGACTCCTCAGGTCCTGCTGACAGGAATCGAAGAAATACTCCATAAAGATCCGGAACCGACGGAGCTCAACGTGCTTATGGAGGTCTTAAGGTTCGATCCAAGAAGAGACGATGACCACGCCTCGTTGTCGCCGGACTTGCGGCACAACCTGCGAACATACCTAAAGCGCGGCGCCGAACGCGGTGCCGACCCGCACGGGATGAACGGCGACACCAGGTCCTATCTAGCATTGCTGTTGGCGCGGGTAGGGGGCCCGGAGGATATGTCGGATATCCAACGCATGATCGATGCGGACCTCATTCGATTCCGGGAAGCACAAGAGGCATGGAGGAAGGGCGATCGTTCCGTTAACAATACGGGTTACATGTTCATTTTCCTCGAGGCGCTTACTACTGTTGATCCGTCTGGTGGCGAAGCAGTCGCGCTCGAGCTCTTGAAGGTACCGGAATACCAGTGGGTGCTCGCCCAGCAGCTTCCCCCCAAAGCCAGAAAAAAACAAGATCAGTTCAGTATGGGAACTACAACGATTGATTTCGCAAGACTCTGGAACGCACGAGCAGGCAAGCCGAATGATTTTTTTCACGAAATTCGACGTCGTAGGTACGCAGATACCTTCCTCGATGTCGTGCACGTTACGAAAGCTGAGCGTGAGGCAGCTGAAGATAAGCGGCCCATTGATCATCGATTAAAAACACTCGGTGGGGCGCTGGCGGCCGTCGACGCGAGGCGTTCGGCAGAACTGATCTTAGAGCTGATGGAGCTTCCTGGCCAATGGGACGGCGGAACGAGAATCGAGGCGCTTGAGAATCTACTAGTTGCGGGGGTGCAGTTGAAACTAGACCGCGTTCTAAAAATCCTAGAGCCGAGCATGAAAGAGTTGCAGGTATCCGGAGTCTATAACGACCAAAATATCTGGCTCTTTCGACGCTTTTTATGCGTACTGGCGTTTGTCGAGCCCCCAGAACAAGGCATTGCGAAAATTCGCGAGATTCTTTCCGGTATGCAATTCCCACAGCATGAAATGGGTGAACTGGTCGAGGCGCTCGGTGCTAGCCAATGCATCGCGGCAATGGACTTGTTGATGGAACTCGCTGGAGCAGATGGAAAGGGTGCCAAGGCCATCGGTGAGCCCTGGATTAGAGCAGTAGCGGCTCTTGGCGGTATTCGATCAACAGAAATTTTGCTTTCCTTCGTGGATCCTGGTGCAAAAATCTTCAGCGAAGAGTTCATTCCGGATTATCAGGAGGGAAATGTTCTGGCCCGGCTGTTGGCTGAGCGCGCGGAGGCAGAGCCAGAGTTAAAAGCGCACCTCTTCCGCCTGGCTAATACCGATTTGCCGATCGCCCAACGTACACTGTTGGCCAAGGTGCTGGCACACTTCAAAACAAAAGAGGACCTTGTCGCAAGACTGTCGGTGCTACGAGATGATGCCTTCAGGCTACCCTACGAATTAGTACGTTCGATGGAGGAGGGCTTTTTGGAACGCCAACCGTACGGCAACACGAGCAACACATTCACGTTCGAGCCCCGGGAGGCAAATGCAGTTCGGCGACGGTTGCTCGAAATGGCTATGACGGAACCCGACCGGAAGCGCTCCGCTTTAGCGTGGCTGGCGCACATCGAGGTCTCAAGGCTGGAACGTGGCCGCCCTCTCGACGAACCGAGGCATCCCGCGCTCGAAATTGGCTTAGACTGGCCGCCAGTTCTCTCATCAAAATAGCAAGATCCCGTCCTGCGGCGAGCAACCGAATACGGTGCGCGCCGGTCGCCAAGCAGAACCCGATCCGGGCCGATCACCGGCTCCGTGGGACCGGCCTTTCCACGTTCGGGTTGTTGGACTCCTGGGGCTGGCCCCGTCGCAGGCTCCACAGTCCGCGCACCGAGAGAATGAACGTGAAGCCCCCCAGCCCGCCGAGCGCCCAGAGTGTCCAGACGAAGAAGAAGCCGCCGGTGGACGTGGCGATCTCGCCGTAATGAACCCCCCTCATGTGGATCACGGGCATGGCCGCGGCGAACAATCCGACGAGCAGCATGATGACGTGCCCCGATCGGCGTTCGGCGAGCACGAGTGTCCCGTATAGGAAGACTGTGAGGACAAGCAGCGCGATGTTGGAGGATCCGGCTTTCGATATCCCACGGACGATGTCGTCCGTCACGTGAAGTGTCAGCAAGAGGATCGAGAGCAGGGACGCGATGGTTAACATAACGCTGTGTTTCATTGGATATTCGCCTTGTTAGATTTGAGTGTGCCTTTTCTGTGAGGCTCGCATCATAACGCCGAGCCCGCCCAGCCGAAGGGACGTTTCGCAACTTTGTGCGGTCCGAGCACCCGGCGCCAGGCAGCGGATCCCGCGAAGGTCGGGCGCCTCGGGCTCGTTGTCGATCGGGAACTCCAGCGAATGTTGGCCCCATGCCGCTGAAGCGGTACAAGAAGCCTCTCTCGCTCGTCTAGTCGCTCTTGAACTCATGGCCTCACTCGTCATCCTAAACACAATCTCGCCGCCGAAACTCGCTGACGACCTCATCCTCTACGGCCACCACGTCTGGGAAGCGCTCGACGTGAGCGAGGCGCTCTTCCTCTGTGAACAGGAAGAACATGCGCGACGCCGTGCTTCAATGAACCCCAATGCAGTGTGAATCGATAATCTGTACAGTGGCTTCGGTTCCCACATTAGGAAGCTATGTGGTACGCTCGCTCGCACGTCCCGAGTAGGCGAATTATGGAATTGATCGTTGGCAGAATCGATGATGTCTCGGCTGAGCCAGGAATCCGGCCGCGCCTGCGTCTCAGCCTAGCCATAAGCAACCGCAATGCATTTGCAATTGGTATCACGCAGATGACCGCAAAAGCCTCCGTATCATTTAGCCAGGACGGGCGAATCGAGTCGCCGGGTACTGGTAGTTACATTGGCGAAGTAGGAGTAGAAAACATTCCTTGGGGCTTTGCTCCCGGCGACAGCAATTTCTCGTATATGTACTTGCCAATCGGGATGGATGTGCTTAGCGCGATCGAGACTCAGCGCCAAGGACGCGATATAGCCTTCCAGGTAACGGTTTCCATTGTTGGCTTTCAGCGTGATCAGAATGGTGCGACAACGGGCCCGATGATAACCACAGCTTTGACCGACTCGCGCAGCCAGGGCAATCAGTATGTGACTACCATCATTGCAAAGTCGAGATGGCGCGAATTGCTGGATCAGATAGGTTTCAATCCGGAACTGATAAACCCGTTCGAGCAATTGGCGGAGACAATTAAGAGCGCCCGCGCAGCGCAGCAACAGGCCGAAGAGGCTGCCACAGCCGCGCGCGGAGCGGCGGCCCTTAGAGCCGTCACAGATTTGGCCGGAGCTTATAAAGCAGAAGCCGATACTTTTAATGAGCGAGCTAGGACGTGGGGAAAGCTATCGATTTTTGTCGCCGTTCTGGCAGCTCTTGTAATGGGTTTCTATGTTTGGGAAAGCCGAGTGCCAAATTTCAATGCGGCCCAAGCTGTGATCCGGGCCGTGGTCATCGCTGGGCTATTTGGTGCCTTGACGCTGTGTCTGCGAGTCTTTGAATCCTATAAGCACCTCGAAGTAGTGAACCGACATCGTGTCAATATCGGCCGCACTTTCGAAACACTGAAGGCGGCTCAGCCGACTGACAGAGCTAAGGAAATTCTGTCGGCGATTACTGCCGAGAACATGCTTTCCTTCGGGAAAAGCGGGTTTGCTCCGAAAGACTCCCCTAACCAGGGACCACTCTCAGGCGCGACGGAGCTGATCAAGACGATCGTCGACAAGTCGCATACGCCGTAGGTTCCGGCACCAGTCATGGGGGCACAAAAGGAAAGACCGAAGCCTCATCCGGCAGACCTCATCTTCGCGATGATCATCTCCGCAAGTTTGAGACTCTCTGCAACTTTTGAGTGAACCGCCGGCGAGTTTTCGATCCTCTCCTTTTGCAGCTAGTGATCGCAGCGATCACGGCGGCAGCGATCATCTTTGCCACCAGCTTGAACGCGGTCTTCTGCGAACGCGGGATGTGATGCTGGCGAGAGGTGGGGCAGGCATCAAAAATGCTAGCTTTAGGCTTATCGCAAGAAATCAATTAGCGCAGGAATCCCCCGCAGAAGCCAGATAGCCACGAACAAAATAATCGACGCAGTGCTGGCGAACTGGACAATGGGTTGAAGTTTGTTAATCTTCATTTGGACGTCCTGCCGCTCCTGGGCAAGCTGCGTTTCGCCTTCGCCCAGAAAGAGCTGGTCGTCTTCGTGCATCAAGAGCGTACTGCGATAGATGAGAAGAGCCATCAGCAACAGGGTGGATGCGCCCCAGAAGACGAGAAGGCCTAGAAACGGGGAGGTTGCCACAATTACTAACACAGCTCCGGCAATGGCAAATCCCGAATAAATCAGAGCAAGGCGGGCAAACCGCCTGACTAGGGCACTTGTTACGCTCTCAGGCGGTAATGGCGCAGACATTTCGAGATTCCAGAAACTCACGGTGTACCTATTCCCGATAGTATCCCTTTAGAATAGTCCAAATCCCGAAGGTCAAAAAGCCTATCAAAAGAACAAGATCCGCACCGTCAAACAAGTATCTCACCGGGAACTTGTCGAAAAGCAACTTGCTGCCTGTTCCCCACAGTCGATCACTCCACAACTCCAGTGCTTTAATTGCAAGTAGTATCAGGCCAGCCATGAGAGTGTGTGAAACAAGTTCAACCACACCGTGGCGCAGGCGAGTCAGGGAGACCCTCTCAGTTTGTGTTTCGGTTAAACCCACGAGGAACCTTAGCTGAAGAGGGCGGAATCGTACCTGTCGAAGAGATTCTTGTCAATTCCCAGTACATTCACCATATACGAGCAAGCTATCGCTTAACATCATAGGACGCTGCGATAAACTGAAGCTTCCCACAGGCCCCCTATGAGTGAAGTAAAGGTGATCTGGCTTAAGAAGGTGAAAGGCCGCAACGACACAGAGACAAATTTGAGTGAGAAGTTCTGTTTTCGTAACAACTCAACCGAGAGCAAATGCCCATTTTGCAAGCAACACTTCTAGCTTTCCGCTGAAATTCCGTGTCCTCGTTCCATTTTCGTAACAAACCATAAAAACCCGTTGACATTTCCTGAACGGGAACCTTAGGATGCGCGGCATTATTGAGGTTAAGACCCAGGGTCCCACAGTCCCACGCGCGAATCCTGCTGCCGTACAAGCGCAAGTCGTCCATTCGTCTCTGCCTACACGAAACCGTTCACCCGAGTTTAGGTTACGGCCTGCTTAGCTCACGAAAAACGTAACTCGTTGTTCTGCCCCACCAGGCCCTGACGGTAGTGCAAATGCCGAAAGTCCAAGTGTGAGGATGCGACTCAACCGACTGTCGAGTCGCCGCTAAGGAGATGTTCTGTAACTTTCACCGAATCGGAAAATCGGAATCGTGACTTCGGTTTTTTGTCGTCGGAACTTGCTTGGCGCCGGAATCGGCACTCGGACCAAGCAACACGGGGAGGCTACAGGATTTTCGTGCTCGCTTGATGGCGGCGTTTTAAGGAGGTTGTTGATGCGCGAGTTCTACGTCTGCGGACGATCCCGTTTTGCAATCTCTCGAAGCCTTTGCGCCGTCACATTGCTGTTGCTGCCCGCTGGTTCATCGTCAGCATCCATCCCTGTGTGTCAGTCGCCGACGACCGGTGCTGCGATTTCTCTCCTAGGTTCATCGACTTCGCCGGCGGAGATACACATGGAGGCGATGTCTCACCACGCGGGGATCGCGGAGGGGAGCGTTCATCTCGATCTCAGGAATGACGGTACCGCGCAAATTGATCAACTCTGTGTAAGGTCTCTCCTCAGTGACAACAAAGACGCGCCCCAAGGGGCGAAGCTGGCAGTGCTGGAAGCCGGGCAGGACTATTCCTCGTTGCTAGAGTTTGTCGACAGTCCGCACTGCTTTCGATTGCAACAGGTCTGGAACGCTTCTGAAGAAAGGTCCTTTGCAATCTATATTCGAGCGTCCCGGTCCTCGATCCCTCTGTCCGGTTCGATCTACGTGGAAACGACTGTTTCTTCGCAGGAGAAGAGTGTTCCGGAATCGTCGGCTACTCCGAAGGTTCCGGGACGAGCTGGTGCTTCCTCTCAACCGTCCGCTACACCCGAGCCGTGCATCACTTCATCCAAACCCGTGGCACGAACCGTCATTCTTTTGCCATCGAGAAATCCTTGTTGGCTCTATCTGCCCCTGCTGAGTGCTCTGATTGCGGGACTTTCCTATTTGGGGTTCTCTTATTTCAAGCTGCGGCGTGAAAAAGACACCCTCGTCGGTGGTCCGCAATGGAGCTTCGGAACAAGTTTCGCAACAAACTTTACGGTAGGCACAGGCTTGCTCACACTCCTGCTTGGGGGCACTGTCACCACCGACGCGCTGCACTACATGACCAAGCTCAACTACACGGTCCTCAGTGTGCTTTTTGCCGCGCTCCTGCTACTCGCACCCGCCATCTTTTCCTTCTTTTCCTCGCCAGAGCCGAGCTCTAGCCAGAGCGGAGAAGGCGCCGTTGCCTTTGTTGGCAAGCTAGGGTTGTTTCTCACAACCGCAGCCTTCATGGTGGGCGCTGTCATCGGGCAGCTTGTAACCGTTGGATTGGCAGTCGCCGAGATTCAATTTCGTGGATACATCAACGACCCGACGATGATCGGCTTTCTCGCCCTCCTGCTGGCTGCTGTAGTAGGAACACTCCTGTATGCGTATAAGAGCGCCCGCTCCTATCTCGACCAGATGCAACCGGAGGAAGATACACGTCGCGATGTGGAATCGATCCTCGCTAAAGTCGCTTCGGGGCATCGCTTGGAGAGGGTTGACTGGAAAAGCGCGCCTGAGTTGACTTCGCCAGAGAAAAAGACACTTGATCATCTGGTTAAGAAACATCGGCCGGCGATACCAAAATGGAACATGTTCTGATGAATGGTGCATGGCATTTGCGTTAGTTTGGAGAGGAATCCATTGTGTTCTGTCGCATATTCACGCTCGCGTTGATCCTAGGCATCTTGCCGAAGACTTTTGTCGGACAATCGGTGCCTTCCTTATCAAAGACGCCAACCATCAGTGACAAGACATTGAGCGGAACCGGACAAGGCAAGACCATAGACTACGATTCCGTTGTGCTGTACGTTTGCTCGTCCCGGACTCAGCCGGTTGCGCCCTTGGACTGTTTTGGGGAAGATGGCGCGGGAAGTCGAAAGGTGAAGTTGGTGAATCTCGGCGGCAGCCCGTTTCCGATCACCGGCTCCAATGGGGCTTTCTCGATCACTCTTGCCAATTCATTCCCTCCGGGAACCTATGTCTGGCTTGATCAAGTGACGATCTCGTCGAGCGCAAATAAAGTTACGAAGTCAACGACCAGCAATCCCGTTCGCATCCCGGTTCCTCTCCTTCGCAAGGCAACGTTATCGGTGTCAGGCTACGATTCGGCATCTCGCGATGTCGGCGCGACGGCAACGTTCGATCTTGACCATGGTCTTCGCAATGAAGGCTGGGGCGAAACGCGTTTTCTGATGAGTGCGAGCTATGACGACAAATGGAAACATGCCCCGCTCACCTCCAATGTTACGCAGAACTATTCGGGCAGCCTGGAGCAATACCGGCAATTTCGCAAGACGACCTACTTCGTGCCGTATGCACGTGCTTACCACAACAATACGCAAGGGATTCGCGTGGAACAGATCTATGGTGCCGGCCTTTCCCAGCCGGTTAAGTTGCCTCACGGGTACAACATAGAACTGGACGCAGGCGCACAGACGATGCTCGAAAACATCTACGCCCCCGGCTCTTCCGCCAATCTGTTCGGCCTTCGGCTGTCGTTTTATCTGGATCACGTCTTCAGCAACAAGATGGAACTTGAATCGAATTTGGCTTACACACCGGTGTTTACGCAGTCCCGTGCGTGGACTGCCACAGGGGATTTGACGTTGGACATTCCGCTGAGCACACGTTGGTCATTGCATCTCGCGACGACCGACAACTACTACGAGATCGCTCCGAAGACTTTCAACAAGAATTACTTCCAACCATCAATCGGTATTGCATTCAAATAGGGGTTTGAAGGGAGTCAGGAATGGCTAAGAAAAACGCTGCGATCAAGGATGCTGCGGACGACAATGACCCTGGCGCTTGTTACATCACGGATAAGCAGTCGGGCGAGCAACGCTGCCACCTGCTCACGGAGACTGAATGCACTGCACAAGGCGGTGTGTTCTTTGGCGGGCCTTGCGGCCCATTCGCCGAGGCGCTGAGGATCATTCCAAAGAAACGAGCGACGCTGAAGAAGGCGCAGAAGAAAGCTGCGAAGAAAACGTCCAAAAAGGGCCGCTCCAAAAAGTTGTAGATCAATGGCGCGCCGGCAGCTTCGGAAAACCCAGCGCCGAGGATATAAACGTTCCGGTCAGTCGGTTCAGGCATATCTATTGCCGCGTTGGATCCTCCACTACGCTCCGCCATTACGGAAATCAGATTTACAGACACACCACGATCGTTAACAGGTGGTCTCTGCGGACTGGGCATTGCTCAGGATCAGAGTTTACAAGTGAGCATTTCAAGAAAGCGATTCGTGAGTGTTTTCTCGAGTGTCACCTTCAGTGCCGGCTCTTTCAACAATGCAGCGAAATCCGAATGGAGGCTGTGCTTTGTCCAGACAACCTCGTATATCGGAAACGATTTTTGCATCGCCGTCGCGTCAAAGAGTAGTTGAACGACTTGCTTGTCATCTAGGAGCAGAGTCGCTTCCCAAATGAATCGCGGGTGAGGTTTCGAAAGAACTGCGACTTTACTCGCTTCCGGCAGAGCGCCCGCCCGCAGCCGTGTCTTGTAACTATTGCTTGGAACCAATCGTAGCTGCCATTCCATGCGGTCTTCAGGGGTTCCTGTTCTGTTGAGAACTAATGAAACAACCTGATTGAGTCTGGTGATCCATTCCGAAACGTCCATAAATCGGAGGCGGATCTTGTTGTATATCGGGACAATCGCCACGAAAGGAAACAGTCCGAGCCGATTTTGCTGTGGGTCCTTATAAGAGCCAATGAAGCTGATCGGTGCCTGCGGTACGAACGTCGTGGTTTGCACGGGATTCGCAGACGGATACACAATTTCCAGTCTGCTAAAGGGACCGGTTTGGTCATCGTGGGCGTAAAACTCGTTAATCCTTAAACCCTCCAGCCGCATATTGGGACCCTGTAACACTTCGCTATCTCTCACGCGGCTAGGGAGTATCGAATATCCGACGATTGTCATTGCATGAAACCCGTGGCCATCGACCATGCACCCGAGCACAACGGGGACGCCCATATTCACGTATCCGAACAACAGAGAAACAAGGGGAAGCTGCTTGGTCATGCTAATGACTTCTGGCTCCAACCCAACATGCCGGATGGCTCTGCAGATCTGATGAACTTCTAGGCCGAACGAAGGAATGGGTCTAGTTGCGCTTACCAACTCGCTTGCCGCCCTGGTTATTGCAACGGGGGTAGGAGCAGTGCAATTGAATATCTCAGCGGTTTTGTGAAAAGCGGACCAAAGCGAGACGGTCGCACAAGCCGCCAGCGCTGTGTCCTGCTCTTGGAATGCAAGACTCTCAACCACCAATTCAATGCCGAAAAGATTGGCGGAATATCGTTTGATGCAGGTGTAATTTCTTCGCCCGCCATCCGGAGGATATGTCTTCAAAATGGTTCGACCAATCACTGCTTCGGGTAGGGGGCGTGCGACAACAAAGCCGAGGTATGCATTGTTTAGCTCTTGGTCGTTCTTGGAGTCACGGTTACCAATTCGGGAGGAAAAATCAGCCTCGGAGATGTCAGAAGAAAAGAAGTGCAGCCGCTTGCAGAGCTTCGGGTAGGGGATAAAGCACTTGGCATAAAAGCTGGAGTAGTCGTCTAAATAGTCCGCATCTACGTACTCATTCTCGATAATGATCGTCCGAGCTCCAACTGCTGCGAGATAATCAGCAAGGTATTTCGCCTTCGCCTTTTCTTGGAACTCTGCTGCGGAACAGTGCGGATTGCTGATGGAAGCGTGAAGGTTGGCATCGGTAAACGGAAGAACCGAATAGTATGCCGACATTGCCAGAGAATGCCGCCTAGAAGCTGAACGTCAGGTTCATGAGTTCCTGGGGAACGTTCTTCGCCTCTTCCAAGCTTGCGAGGTCTTGGTGAAGCTGTTCCAGCTTGCCGCTCAGCTCGGCATTAAGCGTATCGGCATCCACGCTTGCTGGACGATCGCGATCATGACCGCTGCTCAAGTTTTTCACTAGATTGCCTCGCCTGGTTGACCCTTCGAACTGAAGGGAAACCACTCTAACATGACCACCTTGGAGTCTAGAACCTAGCAAGTATCGCTCTCCAAGATTGTCAATTGTTATTGGCGATATTTTAATTGACAAAAGTGCAAAGTCAATTAAATTGCTTGATCCATGGGAAGAAGACCAGGAGTCTCGGACACCGAACGAGCCTTCCGGGCTCATTTTGCGGCTGCACTGAAGAAGGCCATCAGCGTCGACCGCGGAGCTGCGTCTGCTGCAGCCAAGAGGCTCGGGGTTTCCCGCCAAGCGCTATCGCTATATCTCAAAGCGAAGGTAACGCCCAGTGCCGAGGTGATACGGCGTGCTTGCACTGCATTCAAATTGACAATGACCGTTCGCGGGCAGCTCATCTCGCACGCTACGTATCAAGAGCCTCGGACCGGACCAGAGTCTGTGCCGCCACTTCAACTGCCATTACTGCCGGATGCCATTCGCGCACTCGGTGACGATCAGCTCCAGGTTGAAGTGCTCAACAAGATCGGCGATTCGGTGGAGCTGCGCGTGAGGATCGACTTCGCAAAGAAAGCCAGTTAACGCTTGGGTTGCGGATTCTTCTGTAGCTTGCCGCGCTCTGGCGCAGTTGCACTCTCGGTTGCACACTCGCGTGCCGACCTGCACGAAACTGCCCGAATAAGAGCACTCATACTGATCGCAAGTAATTGATTACGAACAACAGCAGGTGGAACGGGTAAATTTGCTAAACCGTTATAGGGTCAAAAGCTCTATCGGGGGTTCGAATCCCCCCCTCTCCGCCAGAATCGCTGTAAGCTATTCCAGCGAAAACGTTTACGACAACACTCACATCACCGGAAGTGACTGTTTTTCTTCCGATTTTTCTTTCTGCGGTTGCACTCTGGTTGCACTTTCGAGTGAGCGCATCGCAGCAGCCGCGTCAGCATCGACGGTCTTGATGTAGCAAGCCTGCGTTACCGCAACGTTCGCATGACGCAACACAGCCTGAATCGTTTTGTCGGGAACCCCGAGACGATGGAGATTGGTTGCAAGTCCTCTGCGAAACGCATGCCATCCATGCCAGGTGAGCCCAGCAGCCTTGAATGCCGGCCTAATCACATCTGCGGCCAGCTCATCGAGGTTTAGAGGCTTCCCAGCATCGCTACGGAAAATCAAGCCTCTCTCTGGATCGCCCATCAGCTCCCGACGAAGATTCAGTCTCTCCGACAGTTGTTTGATTACCGGTATCGGAGCGGCGCTCTTCTTGGTCTTCGGCTCGAGAAAGTGACTTCGCCATACCGACTGGGTGATTCGAATTTGCTCACCGTCTTAGTTTTCCCACAACATCCCACGGATCTCCCCTTTCCGGGCACCCGTGAATGCTGCAGTGGCAACTACGGCAGCGGCCGGCTCTGCGAGAATCGACAGAGCACTGTTAATTTCCTCGAGCGAGTATGCGTATGTTTCGCCCGGAGCTTTCGCCTTGGGGAGCATGACGTCGCGCATGGGGTTCTCTGAGTTGATCACGCCTTGGCGCTTGGCATACCGAAACACTCCAGAGAGAAAAGCCTTGATGTGCGCCAACGTCGTACACGTCAGCTCCTCCTCGCTGGCGATCACGCTGAGCAGGTCTTCTCCATCCATGGTGCGGAAGTCGCGCAGCGCAATCTCTCCGTGCTCGAGTAGATACCGCTTCCACATGTTCTGGTAGCCGCGATACGTACTCGGCCGCTTGTTGGTCTCAACAAACGGCAGATATCGCGTCTCTACAAAATCCTTGAGCATTATTGAGCTTTGCGGTGTGATCATTCCTCTGTTGAAAGGCTCGAGAAACTCGTCAGCCAAAGTTCTGACCGATTTCTTCGAGCGATATGCTCCACCACACTCCACGAGCTTCCGTGAAGCTTGAGTCGGTCATCTCCGGACTGATGCTCGAATATGACGATCTCATCCCCGGACCTAACTTTGGTCAGGCTGCCTAAACAGCACCGGCGGCTCTCGCCTGGGAGCCGCCAACCTTCTCCCGGATCGGCTCCTTTCGCATCGCTCTACAACTCATCTCATAAAACACGCCGCGGAAGGGTTAACTGGCGTAACGGCGATTTATCATCAACTACCCAGACCGCGCGGCAGGGCAGATTCGCCACTGCCGCCCGTCACTCAGGTCGCGCTACTATGTGAGAATGCTTCCGGTTCTTTGGCCTGTTGTCGTCATGTACGTCGTGACTTATGCCCTCGCCGGAATGGCGATCGGTGCCACCACCGCGTGGGTGGTTTCTCGAATGACAAAGGGTCGTCGGCCCGGACTCGTCAAGGATGCACTCCTTGGCTCGTTTGGATACGTAAGTGGAATTATCAGTTGCGCACTTATGCCTTGGCCCGAGAACACGGTCGTTGAACAGCTATCCGGCGGCGGATCAGTCGCAACAACGATGAGCAGGTATCAGCACCCGCAGCGCCTTGCTGTCGCACTAGCGATCCTTTTCCCGCTACTGCTCGAGCTGTACAAATGGAAGAAGCACAAATCTGCACCGCTGACGTAATCAAGGCGATTGCGCTCACGACGCGGTCAATGAGTTCAATGGCGATGTTTCGCCATCATCGCGCATCTGCCTTAGACTCTCAATGAGGTGCAGAAAAGTTTGCAGAACCGGAATTGATCGGTGGGGCTCGGATCACGAGCAAACCGGAAGCTGAAGTCGGTTGACGCTATCAGCGATTTCACCAGCTACGGATATAGCTTCTAGACTCGTGCTTTTCTACGGACGCCCTCAAGAACCCCACAGCTTCTCGCGCACAGGCAGAGACATCGCGCCACACTTCACCGCCAGCGAACCGGAACACGCTGAGTCCCTGAGACTGCAATTGCCGATCCCGCTTGCGGTCGCGGCAGGCTTGCTCTTGGGTTCGATCGTGGAACTCGGCGCCGTCTGCTTCGAGGGCAAGCTGCTTGGTGACAACGCTCAGCCCATCTGGCCCTTCGCTGATCGCCTGCATGGTCAGCAACAGATCAATGCGAAACTCCGCGATGCGGGCTTGCGGTCTGATTCTCAACGTCCTGTCGCCTTCAGCATCACCGACGACGACCTCCCCGAAGTCGTAAAGCACGGCGCCGCCCTGCTGCCGGCCAACGAATCCGACTGCGAACGCCAGGGCCAGCTCGACAGGTGACTCGCAGACTGCGGAGCAGTGGGAGATTATCGCCTGCACGCCAGTCGTAGCGGCCTGGATGTGGAGCGCGCGGGCCGCGACGGTCAAGAAGCTCTGATCGAGAAGCCGTTCATTGGCCTTCTGCGCATTCTCGGCGATGCTGCGCGTCAGAGCCTCCAGGGAACGCGGCCGTGCGGCTTCCGGTGAATGAATGGCGAGGCTCTTGGCAAAACGGTCTGCCAACGATCCCGGCCATAGCGAGCCATTTGTTGAGGTGCCGACGATCTGAAGCTGAGAGACATCCGACATAGCAGCGGGATTGTGGCACAGCCGGATACTCTCAAAATAGTGGTTCGAGGAGACTCTCAAAAACCCCCGTGCAGAGCCTCCCATAAACCCCATATGTTGCAACGCGGGTTTCTGCCGAATCGGGACTCTCGAAAAGAAATGTTTTTGGAAACATTACCCTCTAGGGAAGCGCGAAGGCGATCAGTGCGTCGCTCAACGGTTCCTGTTCAATCTTTGCGTGCCCGCCTGCTGCAATCACCACATACTGCTTTCCACCGAGCTGGTAGGTCATCGGCGTGGCGTGGCCGGGAGCGGGCAATTGGGCCTTCCAAAGTTCCTTGCCGGTTTCCGTATCGAAAGCGCGGATGTAGGGGTCGAGCGCGGTTCCAGCAACGAACACCAGCCTGCCGGCGGTCACGATCGGACCGCCAAGACTAATGGTTCCCGGCGGCAGGCCCTCATGCCACGATCCCAGCGGAACCTGCCACTTGATCGTGCCGCGCACCATATCAACCGCCGTGAGTGTTCCCCAGGGCGGCGGAATGCAAGGGATGAACTTCGGCGAGAACAACGGACGCCGGAACATTGCGTAAGGCGCGCCGAACTGCGGTCCGTATTCGCCCTCTTCCGAGATGCGCTCGTTGGTCCGCTTGCCGCGCTGGTCGAAGTCCGCGCGCGGAATCAAGCGCACCTTGAACGGCAGATTGTTTGTGTTGGCGAACAGCACGCCGGCATTCGGATCAAAGGCGTAGCCGCTCCAGTTCATACCGCCGATGTTTCCCGGCACAGACAGTGTTCCGTTGACGCTGGGCGGCGTGAAAATGCCATCCAAGCGCAGGCCTTCTAATTGCTTTCGGCACAACGCGCGCTCTTCCGCGTTGATTCCCCACGCATCGTCTGCTGAATACTTCTGCTTTACCAGCGGCGGGGGAGCTACAGGGAAAGGCTGCGTCGGCGAGGCGGCCTCTTCGGGAATGTCGCTCTTTGGAACAGGCCGCTCCTCGACCGGGAAGACCGGTTTTCCGGTATCGCGCTCCAGAACGAAGAGGAATCCGCTCTTGTCGCCGATGATCACCACCGGCACTTTCTTCCCGTCGTGCTCCACGGTGGCCAGCAGTGGCGGCGATGCCACATCGTAATCCCAGAGGTCGTGATGCACGAGTTGGAACCCCCACACGAGTTCGCCGGTACCGGCACGCAGCGCCACGACGGAGTTCGCCCATCTGTTGTCTCCCGGACGCTCACCGCCAAAGAAGTCAGGGCTGGCGCTGCCGGTGGGAACGAAGACAAGATGCCGTTCCGGATCGACAGTCATGATCGACCATGCGTTGGCGGCCCCGCTCTTACACTTGGCGTCAGATGTGTTTGGGGTA
>Ga0207097_1054_pt1 | contig 20124 bp, 21 predicted proteins | sample Alteio_BWMinHeat_87_FD_153541 | JGI IMG/M metagenome (GOLD analysis project Ga0207097, IMG submission 153541) | Enriched cells from forest soil in Barre Woods Harvard Forest LTER site, Petersham, Massachusetts, United States -... | ecosystem: Environmental > Terrestrial > Soil > Temperate forest >...
GGCGATGTTAGATAACAATACACCATTGATGGGTCTAGATTTAAACTCTCATTATGGGATAGAGTTTATGACAACTACTGATGCTAAGGGAACCATAACAAACGAATTTTACGCAAGCAAGAGCATGTTGGTTGATCCTTTTATTGCAAAAAAGGCCGATTCAAAAGCTGCTATGCGCTATGCTATTATAACAGCCGTATTTGTTGCTGTTTTTGTAACTTTTCTCCTGGTAATAAACTTACAATCATCTGTTAAATCTTTGTTAGTTAATAATTTTGGAGCAGGCCTAGGAGCTAATATCGGAGTTGCTTTAGTAGTCCTAGGCTTTATATATACAGCAAAGAAGACTGTACAAAACATAAGAAGAGTTCGCAATAACTTAGCTACCTTTGATTTAAAAGTATGTAGTGCGCATGTTTATTACAATTCAAAGAAAAAAACCTTCTTCGATGCTTACAACGAGAACGGAGGCAAATTAAACGCAGCTGTGGCTAATGAGATCATCAATACTCTTGATTATGACATGAACAATAATCGTGATAATGTTGAAACTCTATATAAACATTGTGATATAGATCTCGAAGCAAGAAAAAAATATGTTGAAACAACATGGAGAGAAAGAAATCTTGATGCAGAAGGCAAAGAGCAAGAAATCACTTCTTTAATCAGAAACATCTCTGCCTGCAACTTCCAACTCTTTAAAGCCTGGGAGCTGGAGCCCTACCTCCCCCGCTAAAAAAGAATGAAGAAGAGGGTTTTCTTGAGGCTCAAAGAGCCGGCTTTGTAATAGCCCAGCGCCGTAAGGCCTGGGTAAAAATGACATAAAAATTGAGCCACAACGTGGCGACTTAGAACTAAGATCGATGGCGCCACGTTGTGGCTCTATTTGGGTGCGTCCATTCTACCCAGGCCTTACGGCACTGGGCTATTACAAAGCCGGCTCTTTGAGCCTCAAGAAAACCCTCTTCTTTTTCATCCTACTCTTCTTCTTTTTCTTCATCCTGTATATCCTGCCTTATCCTGTACATCTTGTTAATTCTTCTTCTCTTCCCTTCTTTCTTTTTTCATAATTCATCCTTCATAATTCATCCTTTTCTCTTGACGGGGCCCTAGATCTATCTTAAAGTACTAGGAACTCTAGATACAAAGTAGATGCATGGCCGAAAAAAGTGAAAAGGCGACCCCTAAAAAGTTGCGCGATGCGCGCAAAAAAGGGCAAGTTGCGAAAGCCCAAGACTTCCCCGCAGCGATTACCTTCATCGTTTCCATTTCGCTTACCATTGGAATGTCGGGATTTCTGTTCGAACATCTTTCCACTTACATGATCTCTACTTTTAAAAGCGTAGGGAGCAGTACCCTCGATTTACAAAATCGCGCAGGCGGCTATATGGCCCAGTGCATCATGGTTATTTTTACCTGCAGCCTTCCTATTATGGTCATTACAGCGCTTACAGGAGTCATTACAGGCTTTCTAGTTGTAGGGCCCACGTTTTCTATGGAGGCAATGAAGCCTGATCTTAAAAAGCTCAATCCTGTCACAAACATCAAAAATATTTTTAAGCTTAAGACCCTTTTTGAACTCGGCAAATCGGTTTTAAAAATTGGAGGAGCAGCTCTTCTTATTTATAGTGTTGTATACAATAGCGCAGGTGATATTATTGCAACAGCTGCTATGCCTGTTTTGGGAAGCGCTGTTGTCTTTAGCAATTTTTTAATTAAGGTGGTCATCCGCGTTGGTCTTTTCTTTCTTTTTGTAGCCCTTATGGACCTTGTTTTCCAAAAAAGACAGTTCGCAAAAGAAATGAAGATGGAAAAATTTGAAGTAAAACAAGAATATAGAGATACAGAGGGAGATCCTCACATTAAGGGCAAAAGAAAACAGGTTGCGCAAGAAATTGCTTACCAAGAAGGCCCCTCAGCTGTTAAAAGGGCAAGAGCGGTGATAACAAATCCGGTGCACCTAGCTATTGCCGTTGAATACGATGAAGAAAAAGAGCCGGCACCTAAAATTGTGACAATGGGACAAGGACCTGTAGCCGATATGATCATTAAAGCTGCGCAAGAGTATAATATCCCTATTATGCGGAATGTTGCTTTAGCTCATACCCTCTTTGAAAAGGGCAAAATTAGTGAATATATTCCTGAGGACACTTATCAGGCAGTAGCAGAAATTCTTAAATGGTTATCCGGTATGGAACCGGGCGCTGATTACAATGTGGAGTTATTTAAATGAAAAGTTTTATAGACAGATTGATTAAATCGATGGGAAGTCCAAGAGTGCTTGGAATCATCAATCAATCTTCCGATGTGGTTTTAGCATTCTTTATCATCATCATCATCATGATGATTATTATTCCCATATCGCCCACCTTCTTGGATAATCTCATTGCGATTAACATGACAATTTCCGTCTGTCTTTTAATGGTGGCCATTTACATTTCTAAGGCTGTAAATCTTTCGATGTTTCCTTCCCTTCTTCTTTTAACCACTCTATTTCGCCTAGGGATTGAAATTTCAGCTACAAGACAAATTCTTCTGCACGCCTACGCAGGCCACATCATTTATGCTTTCGGAAACTTTGTGGTGGGAGGAAACTTTGCTGTTGGTGCCGTCATATTCTTAATTATCACCATTGTGCAGTTTATCGTGGTGACAAAAGGTGCTGAAAGGGTAGCTGAAGTGGCCGCCCGCTTTACCTTGGATGCGATGCCGGGTAAACAAATGAGTATCGATGCTGATATGCGCAGTGGAATTATCGATTCAACCCAAGCCCGCGAAATGCGCCTTGCCCTTGCGAAAGAAAGCCAACTCTATGGAGCCATGGATGGTGCGATGAAATTCGTTAAGGGGGATGTTATTGCAGGGATTGTCATTGCTGTCATTAACATCGTTGGAGGATTAATCATCGGGATGACGATGCACGGGATGAGCGCGCTAAGAGCTGCCCAAGTGTATACCCTCCTTTCTATCGGAAGCGGCCTTGTAACCCAAATCCCTTCTCTTCTTATTTCTATGACAGCGGGTATTGTCACAACGCGCGTTTCAAGCGATAAAAAAGATTCCCACTTAGGGAAAGACATTTCTTCTCAGCTTCTTGGGCAGCCGAAAGCCATCATGATTGCCGCAGCCGTCCTTTTTGCTATGGCGTTTATTCAAGGATTTCCCTCTCTTATCTTTATTATCATCTCTCTTGTCTTAGGGGGTACAGGTTTTGTTAATTGGTATAACGACAGAAGAAAACTTAGCAAAACAATGGAAGGAATAGGGGGAACCTCTATGACAACCGATGTTGAGGGGCACTCTGTTGTAAAAGGAAGAACCGATGAATACGCTCTTACGCTACCCGTTATCTTAGAAGTAGGGAAAAATCTTTCTCTAGTCATAAAAAAAGAGAAGGGAGAGCAATCCTTTATTGAAGAGATGATCCCTAAAATGCGCCACGCTCTTTATCAAGATTTAGGGGTGAGGTTCCCAGGTGTTCACCTGCGCACAGATTCTCCTACCTTAGAAACAGATGAATACGCAATTTTACTTAGTGAAGTCCCTATTGTCAGAGGAAAGATTTTAGAAAATGCCCTTTTAACAAACGAAAATCCCGATACACTTAGACGCTATAACCTCCCTTTTACAACAACAAAAAGCTCAGCTGGGCAGCCCTCTTTATGGGTAGAAGCCAAATATCAAGACATCTTGCAAAAAGCGGGAATTAAATTCTGGAAACCGATCGATGTTGTGATCCTTCATCTTTCTTATTTTTATAGACAGCATGCAAGTGATTTTATTGGGATTCAAGAAGTGCGCGGCATTTTAGAATTTATTGAAAAGTCCTTCCCTGATCTTGTAAAAGAAGTGACCCGCCTAGTGCCATTGCAAAAGCTCACAGAAATCTTTAAACGCCTTGTTCAAGAACAAGTGTCTATTAAAGATTTAAGAACAATTTTAGAAGCCTTAAGCGAGTGGGCTCAATCCGAAAAAGACACCGTTCTTTTAACAGAATACGTGCGCTCTTCCTTGAAGCGTTATATTAGCTATAAGTACTCTCTTGGCCAGTCGATCTTATCTGTTTACCTACTCGATCCTGAAATTGAAGACATGGTAAGAGGAGCGATTAAACAAACCTCTGCAGGCTCCTACCTCGCTCTTGACCCCGATTCTGTTCAGATGATTTTACACTCCATGCGCACAACAATTACCCCAACGCCCATGGGAGGACAAACACCTGTTCTTTTAACAGCCATTGATGTACGCCGCTTTGTAAGAAAACTCATTGAAGGGGAATTCCCTGATATCGCTGTCTTATCTTACCAAGAGATTGTCCCCGAAATTAAAATCCAACCTCTTGGAAGGGTACAACTCTCTTAATTTAAACTATGTCTGATTCCCCTATTACCACTTCCGGCGCCTCTCCTATTAAACCTGGGGTCACTCCTCAAGACCAAACGGTCTATATTATGGAGCAGCTTGAAAGCGAAGAGGCTTATATGGGAACAGAGGACGCTGCCTTTAGTCCCTTTGTCTTAGCCCAGCGCGCTCAATCCTTAGAAGCAAGACGTGGCAAAAAAGCGGGAGAAGCTGAAAAAACAGAAAAAGAAGAACTCAAAATTGAACAAATAGAACAATTAGAAGCTGTAGCAGAGCGTTATGAAACAGATAATGCTGAGCTTGAATCTGCCTCTCTTCTTCTTCTAAGGACAAGACTTGCCAAGGGAGATTCTAAAAATGACATCCTCGGCAAGGTCTTAAGCATCTATGCCGATTATGCTCTTGCTGATCAAGCGATAGACTTTCTTTTAGAAACTGCAGATGCAGAGATGAAAGAGGCCATTCAAGAGGCCAAAGAAGAGATCAATACCAAATACGGAAGAGAGATAAGAGCAGGAAGAAACATTGGAGAGCAAGCTAGAGCCTTCTCTAAAGAAGGTCTTGGCAGCCCAACAGCTCTTCGCGATTTGTATAGAGACATCACAGGCAACCCCCGAGAAACAACGACCCTTTTTGATGAATTAAACGATAAATTTACCCAAGAGCAAATGGGCACTGTCATCGAGTTCCTCCTTCACTCCTTAGGAAGCGATCTAAAATCTAAAGGCCCCTCCATTCGTAAAGGAGAACTTCATAGGCTTATGACCGAAACAAGAGCCCTACAAGCCATTTTGGGCCTCTACAGGTTTTTCCAATCTAGAATGCGCCTTATTTTTAAAGGATTCCAAAGATATGGCATGGCACTCCCCTCAAGACTTACCTATATAGCCCTTGCTAAACAATTTATTAAACTTCTTCAAGACCGCTATCCTAATGTCGATAAGATTTTACAACTTGGACCAGAATTTGGGCTTGTAGACGCCCTTGACGCCCAAACTATTATCTATTCCCAATACCGAGACGGTCTTAAACAAGTAGCGCCGAGACTTTTTAGATCGGAAAAACATAAAAATGATTTATCGATGATGCTTGCCGTAGTTCTAGATAGACTCCACAAGCAAATCGAAGACCAAGAAGAAGAAAAAGAAAAAAACAAAAAAGAATAACAAAGAGAATTTTTTCTTCTCTCTTTCTTCCTCTGTGGTTTCTTGTCTCTGTGGTTTATCTTAAATGCAAGTCTTTGCGTACGCAAGTGTTAGCAAAAGATTAACCACAGAAGACTTGAAACCACAGAGGAAGAAAAGAGAGAAGAGAAGAAAAAACCTCTTTGTTAAATATTAAGATGGGTTATGGATAATTTTACGGATTTACTTAGAGAGCTTGGAGCGATTGTCAATGTTCCTTTGCATCCCGATAAACACGGGGTGTGCAAGGTGATGATCGATCGAAAATTTTCTATTCAGATCGAATATGATCCTATGAAAAATAGACTTCTTTTTCTTTCTTTCATTACAGAAATTCCTCCAGGAAAATTCCGCGAAAATGTGTTAAAAGAAGCGCTTAAAGCTAATGGAGTTTTCCCCCGAACAGGAACGCTTGGGCTTGCAGAGAGAACCAATCAGCTCACTTTGCATGATTATTACTACTTAATTGAAGTAAAAGCCGATAAACTAGCAGATTATCTCACCTCTTTTATTGAAAAAGTCAATTTTTGGAAAACACAGATTGAAAGTGGAAACGTTCCCTCTGTAGTAACTACTTCCTCAAAAAACCGTCCACCTCCCTTTCTAAAATTATGAATAAACCTACACAAAAAGCCTGGGATCTTATTGGAGAATACTCCCACTTTGGGATCAATCTCTCTTTAGCAAGTTTAAGATCTGCTAATAGCTGCGGAATTGGAGAATTCTTTGATTTGATTCCTTTAATTGAGTGGTGCGAAAAACTTCAATTTGATGTCATTCAACTGCTTCCCTTAAATGATTCAGGCAAAGACCCTAGTCCCTATAACGCCCTTTCTTCTTGCGCACTTAACCCTGTCTATCTTTCTTTGCACGCCCTTCCCCATTTAAGCGAAGAGCTTAAAACAAAATTAACAGCTTTTAGAGAGCTCAATAATACGCCAAGAGTCGAGTATAAAAAGGTCTACGAAGAAAAGCATGTTTGGCTATACACCTATTTTATTGAGACAAAAGAAATTTGGGAAAAAACGCAAGAATTTCTAACCTTTATAAAGGATAATCCTTGGACAGTCTCTTACGCTCTTTTTAAAATCCTTAAAGTAGAGCTTTTAGAAGTTAACTGGGAGCATTGGCCGGATCACTTAAAAAACCTTAGCCCCAAAGAAGAAAAAGAACTAGAGGCTACCTATTCCCTTCGCATTACTTTCCATCAACTTTTGCAATATCTTCTATTCAATCAGCTCCAAACAGTCAAAAAATATGCGGGTGAGCATAAAGTATTTTTAAAAGGAGATATCCCTATTCTCATTAGCCGAGATAGTGTAGATGTCTGGCATGACAGGAGTATCTTTAATTTAGAATTTTCCGCGGGAGCTCCTCCTGATGCGTATAGTGAAGAAGGGCAATACTGGGGCTTTCCTATTTTTAGATGGGATATATTAAAACAAAATGATTATGTATGGTGGAGAGAGCGTATTGCCTATGCAAGCCATTTTTACCATATTTACCGGATCGATCATGTTGTAGGATTTTTCCGTATCTGGGCTATTCCCCTTAATCAACACAGCAAAACAGGAAAATTTATTCCTGAAGACGAAAGCGAATGGACGCCCCAAGGGAAAAAGATTTTAGAAGTGATGATCGAAAGCTCGAACATGCTTCCTATGGCAGAGGATCTTGGCATCATTCCAAAAGAGGTGCGCCCTTGCTTGGAAGAATTGGGAATTTGTGGAACAAAAGTAATACGCTGGGAAAGAAATTGGGATACCGATAAAGAGTTTATTCCTATGACAAATTACTCTCCTCTTAGTTTAACAACTCTTTCCACACACGACTCTGAGCCGCTAGCCCTTTGGTGGAAGAACCACCCGGGAGGAGCTCAAAAATATGCAGAATTAAAGCATTGGGATTATGTTCCAGATTTAAATAAAGAGATGCGCCTCACAATTTTAAAAGATGCCAATCACTCTTCAAGCTTATTTCACATTAATCTTTTACAAGAATATTTAGCCGTATTTCCCGAACTTGTATGGCCAGATCCTCGCGATGAAAGGATCAATATTCCAGGGGATCATTTACCTACTAATTGGACATACCGGATCCGTCCTTCTTTGGAAGAAATTCTTGCTCATCAAGAGCTTTTTAATACGTTAAAGGCTTTAAAATGAGAGTTCTTTTATTTCTCCTTCTCTTCTTTCAGATCCATTTAGAAAGCTCTCCGGAAGCGCTTTATAATAGTCTCGATCCCACATCCATCTCTGAAAATCTAGCTTTTTATGAACTCTATCCTCAAACACCTTCTGGGAAAAAGGCCCTCACAAGAGCATGGAATCTTCTTGCCCCTGAAGAAGAGGTGCCTTTATTAAAAACCCTCTCTTTCCCCTATTTAGATGTCAGAGGAATCATTTCTCTTGTGACGAAGCAACCTTTTCAAGAACCTATAAAGCTTCAAGATGAGCAGCTTGATTTAATAGAAAAAATCTCCTCTAAACTAGCTAATCGCTCGCTTAAAGGCTTTAATGTTTGGAAAATAGAAGACCTTATTCCTCTTCCCCCCGAAGAGATCGATTTAGGGCGCGCTCTTTTAATTTCCCAGTTAGACAGCCCAGAGGAAAAGAAGAATGAGATTAGAAATTATGAAGCGAGCCTTGACTTAATGAGCCTTCAGATTCTTGCAAGGCTCAAAAATAATGCCACAGACAAAGACAAGATTAAAGAGATCACACGCTATATCTTTCAAGAGATGCAATTTCGCTTTCCTCCCCATTCTTTGCATGCACAAGATATCGATTTATACACTTTTCTGCCTTCTGTGTTAGATAGCCGCCAAGGGGTATGTTTAGGTGTATCGATCCTCTATCTTTGCCTAGCAGAAAGACTCGGGTTAAATTTAGAGATCATCACTCCTCCTGGGCACATTTATGTGCGCTACCAAAATGGCGATGATCTGATTAACATTGAAACAACTGCAAGAGGAGTGCATCTACCCTCTGAGGTCTATCTGGGAGTCAATACAAGAAGCCTTCAAAAACGCGATATCAAAGAAGTTGTAGGCTTAGCCTTTGTCAACGAAGCCTCGGTTGCTTGGGGGAAAAACAATTACGAGAAATGTGTTACCCTCTATGAAAAAGCAGCCCTATTTTTACCAGATGACTCCCTTTTAAAGCTATTTCTAGGCTTGAATTATCTCTTTGTGGGAAAAAAAACAGAGGGCAAAGCTCTTTTAAGCCAAATCCGCCATCACACCTTTGACTACGCCATTTCAAAAGAAACGATTCCCGATGATTACCTCTCAGGAAGAGTAGATATTGAAGGCTTAAAGGCCATTTTTACCCACGTTGATGAAACAAGAGAGTCTGTGATTAAAAAACAAGAAGAGCTAAAAAACATCCTTAAAAAAACCCCTTTATTTAGAGCAGGTCTTCTTCAATACGCCGTAACCTACTTACAGCTCTCAAGAGGCAATGAAGCCAAAAAAATCCTCGAAGATTACTACTCTCTTGATAAAAAAGATGCGACAGTCGCCTACTACCTCGCCATGCTCAACATCGAGCGCTACGACTACCTAAAAGCGTGGAAATACCTCAAACAAGCAGAAAAACTCACAGCCGCAAGAGACCACGCCCCCAAACCCCTCAAAGGCATGCGCGGCTTCCTCAAACGCACCTGCCCCGACCCCTCCATTTAAATACAGGCATGAACAAGTTTTGCAAGGGTTTTTATAGTAGGATTTTTGCTTTTAAGAGTGTGATACATGGTTGAGCGAGCTAAAGAACTTTGCTTTGCAACTTCTGTTTTATTCACTGCTTCAAGATAAATGCTAATGACTTCAATGACACCTTCTGAGTCTCCTTCCTTTAAACATTCCCATACAGCACGCCCAATCAAGTCCTCATTGAGGAGTTCTTCTCTAGGATTGCTTTCTCTAATACTCGTCTCTTTTTTAAGCTTCATTGTTTTTTTACTCTTCAAACGCAACATATTTATAGAGAATTTTTTCAGCTTGCCGGATGTCTTTGTCTTGCCCATTTTTATTCCCTCCGAGTAAAAGCAAAATTTTCTTTTCCGCAATGTAGGCATAATAAATTCGCCTTCCATTTTTCCATTTTAGCTCCCATACTTCATCTTCAACATTTTTATGATCACCAAAATGACCATTATCTTGAATCAGTGAAAGACGGCCTAAAATTTGAACCTGGCTTCTAGCCGGTTGCCCATCAAGCCATTCCTCATATTCCGTGGTATTATAGATTCTATATGTTTTACTATTCATTCTTGATTGTATGATATATTGGACGTTTTTGTCAATTAATTTATAAAATTTTTCAAAAAATTTCGACTACTCTATCACATAACGAATAAAAGTATGTAAAAAATTTAATATTTTGGGTATAAAGGCTTAGCTTTGGAGGACTTTGAGGGTTTTTATGGAGAGGATTTTGTCTAGGTGCTCTTTTTGGATAAAGTAGGAGCCGGAGATTTCGAAATTTTGAAGGTGGGTAAAGTAAGAGAAGCAGGCGCCGCTAATTCGTGTTATTCTACAAAGGGTTAACTCGTTCAATGTTTTAATAGAGGATATGAATTGAAAATCTAGATCTACCGCTGTAGGAAAACTGTATAATCCCAGATCTTGAAGAGGAAGCGCGGCAAGGCATTCTAAAGCTTTAGGAGTTATCATGCCCCCATCTAAAATATGGAAATAGGTAAGAGCTTTATAAGAGGCAATATGTGTTATTCCTTCATCTGTAACTGTTGAAATAAGTTTTCCCTCTCTATAGTGCCTAAAACCAAAACCCGCGGTAAAATGGGTAAGATCTAAATCTGCCAAAGCCTTTAATCCTGCATTTGTGATGTTATTATAGGTTCCCATATTGAGTCTTTTTAAGAATTTGCAATGTAATACAAGATCGTTAATGACATCATCGCCTATTAACATTTCTCCTTGAGAAAAAGAAATTTGATTTAAATTAATAGCAGTAAGCGCCGGCATAGAAAGGGCAATGGTAACAGCCTCCCTTTGCCTTAAATGCATCCGATTTACAGGAACTTCTAATTCAAACTGCTGCTTAACCAATGCGAAAACAGCTGGATTAGAACGGATCATTTTATAAAAATCCCTATTTATCATGGCCATTTTCCCAAAAGAAAGAGTTCTTAGAAAAAGGGCAGCAGCACACTGCAAAGAAGAGGGTAAAGAATCTAAAGAAAGCTCTTCTTTTTTTTGTTTTTTATTTACTACAGAAGAAGAAGAACTAGAGTCATCAAAAGATCTTTTATTTTGAGTTGGAGCAATGCTACTCATCCCCTTCTCCTTCTAATAAAATAAGCGAAAGGAGCAAGAATACCTAAAGCACTTATGCCGGTTGCCGCCCAAAGGGCTGGATTTCCTAATTGAAAATAGGCGGCATTAAACGCCAAGGAGGCAATAGCAATGATCCCAAAAACAAGAATGGCAACAACTATAACTTTATGTGTTGTAAAAAACCGGATAGGCATCCTAGGAGGAACTTGAATAGCTTGAACAGGTTCTTGAGGCACGCTACGCTCTACAAATCGCACACCTCCCGTATTAAGCGTTATCGAAGCGCCCTTTTCAGAGTTAAAGCATTGGGGATGATATCTTTTTCCCTCTTCTAGATAAAAACAGCCATTATACGTGTTATCAGATAGGTCATCAAGCGACTCAATACAAACAGAGCAGCATCGATCCTCGCTGCGCATTTCAACAGTAAAAGCGCCCATTGCATCAGGATAGATCAAGCGCAAGCTCACTAAAATGTGGTGAAAATTACAGTCTTCAGGCAATTCCTGAATCGCTCTTCCCTGATGAAGCCTTAAAAACAGATTACGAATTTCCAGTGCAGAGCGTTTACCGCTAAGAGCTTTTAGCTCTTCATCTAGGGGAAATTTCTGGTCAAGGAACGCTACAATATAATGTTTTGCATAATCATCATTTGGATATAATTTATAAGCCGCCGCTAAAAGATCTTCTTTAGAAGGGTTTTTGGGTAACCCCTCAATATAATTTGCAGGATAATAATGAGTGACTTGGCTGCGACATGAAGGACAAGGCGCGCTACGATTTTTTTCTAACCAATCCTGTACGCAGAGAGAATGAAAGATATGCCCACAGCTCAAATAAACTTTATTAATTAATCTCTGATGGCATCCGGAGCACTCGCTCCTCGTGGTGCCTATAGAGGGCACTTGACCAATTGATGCTACTTGAGACATTTTGTCACCTTTTTCAGACAATAATAACAAAAAGCATTATATATTTTCAATACTTAGCATTTGGTTAAAAAACTGATAAAATTCATTTTTCTTGAAAAAATTTTTATATATGATATAAGGAGGAAAAACCATCGAGGAGTTATTTATGGCAAGATTACGCGCTACCACAGCGATCACTTTATGTGCAGCCTCTCTCTTTCTTTTTGCTTCTCCAAAGGCACATGCCTTAATTCTTATTGATGATTACATGAATGACTGCGAAAAAGCCCAAATAGGGGTATGCAACTTAAGTTACCAAGAGTTTATTGCTCTTGAAGACTGGATAAATAGAAATTTTGTGGCTAAAAACACACTACAGAAACCCCAAGAACTTTCTATGTCAGAAAATATTGGAGGCGGAACGCACCTTCTTTTAAGCAATGGTGTTCTTTATGAAATTAAACCAGAAGATATTAATCGCTCAGCACTTTGGATCACGCCCTTCCCTATACACGTTAACCGAACAGGCGACCCAGTGTACCCCTTTGAACTCGTAAATAAACAAACGAAAACTAAAGTAAGAGCGCGCCTTGCCTCTCCAAAGCCCCCCATGCCGATGCAAACTCAGCCGGCACTGCCTCCTATGCAAACAGAGCCGGTAGAGCCTCCTACAGCTCCTTCAAGTCCGTAAAAGATCTAGATGATTAAGGGCTTCATCGGGAGTTCCTTCACATGCGCGCATTTCCCAAAATAAGTCATTGAGGCACTCTAATTCCCCATCAGCAAGATTGGGGTACTGCTCGCTTGTCCATTCCATAAAGAAACATTCAGAATCATTGCTGGGAAAAGTTCTTGTAAACATCTCAAAAAAAGCACCTGCAATATTATAAAGATTTTCAGAGGTCCTTGTAGAGTTAAAGCCATTAGCCCAGTCAATTACCCGGATTTTTCCCTCTAAGAGGCAAGTATTACTTATTAATGCATCTCCGTGAACAATTCCTTCTTTTTCAAGTGCTTTAGCCAAAAGAAGAAATTGTCTCGTAATGTCTTTGATTACCGAAACAGGAAGTTTTTGAGACTGAACAACATCTAGTAACCTGTCCCCTGCATATTCTGTAACAATAGCCATTTGCTCAGATGTAACGGGAAAAGTCTCTATAAATTGCTGGGCACAAGGAATATGCTTTACCTTTTCTAACATCTCCACTTCATTTTCTGCATCAAGAAGCAGATCATTATCATCATTATCTTCATCTTCTTCATCTTGTACCTGAGTGATCTTAATTGCCACGTCTTTGTTTGAGTGCCTATCTAGATATAGCCCTACAAAACCTTGAGCTCCACCACCTAAAGGCATTTTCAGTTGATAATTACCGATAGTATTAGGAAGGCTATCTATAACCTCGTTAAATTCATAATAAGCTAAGCGAGAACAAGATAAATTCAAGGAAACAGACATAATTCACCTGCAATTAATTTTAAATTACTTAATTATATAGTAAATAAAAATTAATTGCAACGCTTAATTAACCCTGAAAAAACTCTTTGAATTGTTCTTGCAAGGACGCCGGAACCACCTCTTCAACTCCCGCCTTATCATACATAAGGAAGTAGGTGCAGGCGATCATGATTCCAAAAGCTGGACTAAAAAGAGTAATGAATAAAGAAAGGCCGCATACGATGGACCTTCTAACAGAAAGCCAAGAGGCCGCGATGATTTTTCTAAAAAAGGGCACGTTATTAAAGGAGAGCAAACAAAGCACCGAAGAAATCACAAGAAGAGAAATAGCATAAAAAGCCCAAACAATATCTGCTACAAAAAGGAGGAAGAAAAATAAACGCGCCGCAATCACTGAAAATACACGATCGCGCAAAGTTGAAACCTCTTCTTCATTTTTTGGAGCCTCTTGCAATGCTACTGCATCTGCCTTTGCTCCGTTTTCTTTAGAGTCGAAAATATCGTAAATCATCTGCTTATCTCTTATGCTTGACTTTGTTAATCCCATTTAGAGCAGCTATTCTATAGCCTTCTGCATAGGTTGGGTAGTTAAACACCTGATCGATAAAATAATCAACTTTGGCGTTAAAACTCATGGCCACTTGGCCAATATGAATCACTTCTGTAGCAGCTCTTCCAATAATATGAATCCCTAGTATTTCTAGAGTATCCGCATGGAAAAGTATTTTGAACATCCCCGGATCATTACCCGAAATCTGATTCCGAGCAATCTCGTAATAGTAGGCTCTTCCTATAGCGTAGTTAAAGCCTAGTTTTTTGAGTTCTTCTTCAGTATAACCACAAGACGAAATTTCGGGTATCGTATAAATTCCAATTGGATAAAAAGTAGGGAAATGGTGCGTCTTGGCGCCAAAGGCATGACGCGCTGCAAGCCTCCCCTGTTCCATACTTGTCGAAGCCAAACTAGGACCTCCAATCACATCACCTGCAGCATATATATGGGGAACAACTGTTTGAAAAAGAGCATTCACAGGAATATAGCCGCGCCTATCTACACTAATGCCCACCTTTTCAATATCTAGACTATTAACATTAGCCTCTCTTCCTAATGCATAAAGAAGCATACCAGCTTTTAAAGAAGTGCCATCCTTAAATAACACTTCCACACCATCTTCATTTTTTATAATTCTTTCCGGCTCTTGATGCCCAAGCATTTTAAGCCCTATTGTGCTTAAAGCCTTTTGAAGATGCATCCCAATTTCTTCGTCTAAAAGAGGAAGCAGCTGCCCCCTTTTATCTACAACAGTGACTTCAGTCCCTAGAGCTGCAAAAAAACTTGCGTATTCAGAACCAATAATGCCCCCGCCTAAAACAATAAGCGTTTTAGGAAGGTGGTCAATAGAAAGAAGCCGTGTAGAATCGAGCACTTTTTTCTGATCGAAAGGAACGTAAATAGGATTTCTTGGTTTAGATCCTGTAGCAATAAGAAAATATTCCGCCTTAATCTCTAGGGAATCATCTACAATAATGCGGTGAGTATCTATAAAGCGCGCATTGCCATAAATCACTTTGATGTTATTTTTTTCAAATTGATGCAACAACATTTTGCGCTGCTCTTCGAGAATCTTATTGAGCCTAAAATTCAGATCATTAATGGAGATTTTAGAAGAGAGATTTTCTTGAGCATAAAAGCTTCTTTGATAAAACCCTGTTAAATCTAAAATCGCCTCTCTAAGGGATTTTGAGGGGATTGTACCTGAATTTAAAGAGGCTCCGCCCAGGTGAGGCCCCCCTTCGATAATGATCACAGATTTGCCAAGCTTAACCGCCTGAATAGCGGCTTTTTGCCCTGCTGGACCTGAACCTATAACCACATAATCTGCGTACAACTGCTCCACAAAACCACCAGCTCAATACTAAAATTAAATTTACACATCTAAATATTCTTGTTCAATAAGAATTAAGATGGTACGATGGTCCGCATATTGCTTTTAAGGAGATTTACTATGACCAAGATATGTCAAGTCACAGGGAAAAGACCTGTTAGAGGAAAAAGCTACGCACTCCGTGGTATTGCAAAAAAGAAAAAAGGTGTGGGCCTAAAAATTACAGGAATCAAAAGACGCAGATTCCTTCCTAACTTATTTAAAAAAAGATTTTGGTATGCTGAAGAAAACCGCTTTGTAACCATTCGCCTATCTACTAGCGCAATGCGTACAATCGATAAAGCAGGTCTTAGCGCCATTATCCGTGATATGCGAAATTCCGGTGAAAAAATCTAATTATATTTTTGTAGTTGTTGCGCTTTTTTGCTTTTTCTTTGTAAAGAGTGCAACAACTCCGGAACTCCCTTCTCTAGATAAGCCCCTCATTTTTTATTCTGCCCAAGACAACCTAAAAAATGTTTTTTATTCTGCCATTAAAAAAGCTAAAAAAAGCATTAGTCTGGAAATTTACGGCCTCTCCGATATAAGCATCTTAGAACTTCTTACCGCTAAAGCTTTAGATGGCGTAGCCATTCAGGTGCATTACGATGCAGGAGCATCTAACCTTCCCGCTAAATACTTAAAACCTCCCATAGTCCTTACCCAGCATAAAGGAAAAGGCCTTATGCATAAAAAAATCCTTACCATCGATGAAAGCATGGTGTTTATCGGATCTGCAAATATGACTACCCAATCGTTAAAAATGCATGAGAACCTTGTTTTAGGAATACACAAGCAAGAGCTTGGCACCTTTTTAAATACGCATAAAAAAGAAAGCTTTACCTTTGAAATCGGGCAGCAAAAACTCCAGTTTTGGCCACTACCGGAGCCCAAGGCTTTTGACACCCTTATTTCCTTTATAAACAAGGCTGAAAAAACTATCCATGTAGCCCTTTTTACCCTCACCCACCCGCTCATCACAGACGCTCTTATTGCAGCCAAAAATAGAGGGATAAAGGTGAGGTGCGCTATTGACCACTATACAGGAGCCGGAGCTAGCAAAAAACAAGTAGAAAGACTAAAAAATGCAGGGGTTTGCCTATACCTTAGCCAAGGGATTGAACTTTTCCACCACAAATGGGCACTCATCGATAAAAAAATTCTTATTCACGGCTCTGCCAACTGGACAAAAGCAGCTTTTAAAGATAACAAGGATTGCTTTATCATTTTGGAAAATTTAGATGAAAAGCAAAAAAAATTTATGAAAAGAATCTGGAAAAAGATACAGTACACATCAGAAGAGGTGTGTATATGATTAACATTTTGTCGATAGCTCTTAATTTATTTATTTTAATGGATGCTATAGGGAACGTCCCTATTTTTTGCTCTTTACTTAAAGACATTCCCGTTAAAAAACAACGCACGATCATTTTTAGAGAACTTGTAATCGCCCTTCTCCTTATTATTTTCTTCAATTTTGTGGGAGATTTTCTATTAGATCTTTTAAAAGTATCACAAGAAGCTGTGATGATCGCAGGCTCAATCATTCTCTTTTTAATTGCGATTAAAATGATCTTTCCCGCCACAAAAGATAATGGCTATGAAAAAGCAAAACCTCTAGAAAAAGAACCCTTTGTTGTCCCCTTAGCTGTCCCTCTTGTTGCAGGACCAGCTATTTTAGCCGCCGTCATCCTATATGCCAAAAGAGAATCCGCTCTTACCATGGTATCTGCCATTGGGATAGCTTGGGGTGCTTCTACAATTATTCTTCTTGCCGGGGCTTCACTAAAAAAACTCTTAGGAGATAAAGTCCTCAGCGCCGGAGAGCGCCTTATGGGCCTTATTTTAACTCTTATTGCTGTTCAAATGTTTTTGGAAGGCCTTAAGCTTTACTCTTCCGACTTATACCTAAAATGAATATTAAGTTAGTTATCTCTTACGATGGCACAAATTACTTCGGGTGGCAAAAAACGCCTTTTGGTAAAAGCATAGAAGAAACCCTAGAAAAAGCTATAGGAATAGTCCTCCAAGAAAAAGTGTCTTTAGAAGCTGCAAGCAGAACCGATAGAGGCGTGCATGCAGAAGGGCAAGTTGTGAGGTTTTCTACCTCACAAACAATTCTAGACCTTAGAAAACTAAAAAAAAGAATTAACTCTCTTCTTCCAAAAGATATTTCTATTTTATCTATCGAAGAAAAAAGTGAGGAGTTCCACCCCACTCTTTCAACGACTGGCAAGGAATATCACTATTACATCTGTAAAGGACTTTTTCAACTTCCCCACAATAGATATTTTTCTTGGCACTTCGCATCAGATCTTTGCTTAGAAGCCATGAGAGAAGAAGCTAAAATTCTTATAGGAACACACGATTTTTCGGCTTTCTGTAACGAGCAAAAGCAAAATCCCGAAAATAAGGTCAGAACCCTTTTTTCTATAGAGATTATCCCCCTAGAAGAAAACAGGATAAAAATATCGATGAAAGGAAATCACTTTCTCTATAAAATGGTAAGGAACATTGTAGGCTCCCTTGTTTATATTGGATGCGGCAAACTTAAACCAAACTCCCTTTTAGAAATCCTTAAGAGCCAGGATAGAAAAAAGGCAGGGCTCACAGCCCCTGCAAAAGGACTCAGATTACATAAGGTATTTTATGATCTCAAGAAATGACCCTTGCTTTTGCGGAAGTGGTTTAAAATGGAAAAAATGTCACTTTCCCTTAGAAGGAAAAAGTGAAAAGGATAATTTAAAAGCTACATACCTTAAGCAATATGGCATTCTGATTAAAAATGAAAAAGAGATTCAAGGGATTAGAGCCGCCTCTAAACTTGCTGCTACCATTTTAGATAAAACATGCGCCCTTGCAAAAGCTGGAGTTACAACTAATGAGCTTAACGACTTTGCCCACCTGCTTCACCTAGAAGCCGGAGCCATTCCAGCCCCCCTTGGCTACGGAGAGCCTCCTTTTCCAAAAAGCATTTGCACCTCTCTTAACGAAGTGATCTGCCATGGCATCCCGAACAATACCCCTCTTCAAGATGGAGACATTCTTAATATCGATGTCACATGCATTTTAAATGGATACTATGGGGATCTTAGCCGCATGGTGATGATTGGAGAGGTAAGCGTTGAAAAAAAACGTGTAGTAGAAGTCTCTTACGAATGCTTAATGCGCTCTATTGCTATTTTAAAACCAGGGCTTCCCATTTTTGAAATAGGAAATGTGATTGAACAGTATGCAAGAGAGCACAATTGCTCTGTTGTCAACCAGTTTGTAGGACACGGCGTAGGCGTAGACTTTCACGAGGCGCCTCAAATCCCTCATCATTACAATAAGGTAGCCATCCCCCTAGCCCCCGGGATGACCTTCACAATAGAGCCCATGATTAATGCAGGGGTTAGAAAAGCTGTGATCGATCCTGTAGATCATTGGACAGCGCGCACAGCCGATCTGCGCCCAAGCGCGCAGTGGGAACACACCATTTTGATCACTGAAGATTCGTATGAAATATTAACCGTTTTGCCAGGCGTTGTCGCGTAAATTACAGAGAGGAAATAAAATCTCTCTCTCTTCTCTGTGGTTTCTTGTCTCTGTGGTTAATCTTTTGCTAACACCTGTGTACGCAAAGGCTTGCATTTAAGATAAACCACAGAGACAAGAAACCACAGAGAAGAGAGAGAGAAGAGAGAAAAATTTTATCTCTCTATGTTATTCTTGCGCTAAGATTATGCAACAACGCTGTTTTGCAAAGCGAGTCGATTAAAAATTGATTGAGCTTTTACTCTTATAAGAGCTGGGATAAACAATCCTAGACCCCCAGAAAATATGATACCAGCTCCACATATCTGGCTAATCAAAACAGGAACAGCTAACCCTCCAAAAGAAGCAGATGCATACACCCAAATGCCAAATCCAAGAAAAAGAACTCCAGCAACAAGCAGTACCTTATTCCATCGCATATCCGGAGCTTGTTGAACTTGTGCCTTCCTTAAAAGACTAATGCCGAATCCAGTAATGACAAGGGAACCCACAATACCAAGAGCCCCGAAAATAACTCCGAATTTAAGCCCTCCAACAATTAAAGCAACACACGCAATGAAAGCAAATATTCCTATAACAATAATTGCTCCAGCCTGGACTCTATTCGAACATGCAGAAAGAGTTGTGGCCTTGCCTTTAAGAGCAAGACTCTCGCTTTTCAGAGCAAGCCGCTCGCTTTCCAAAGATTCATAGGATGGAGGCGGAGGAAACTCAGCATATGATGGAGGCGAATCATAAATATATACTGCCATAAACACCTTCTTTTTTTAAAAAAATCTTAAACAGCCGGGGCGGGGTATAATCGCTTAGAGATAGACTGAGCTTTCATTCTCATAAGAGCTGGGATAATACACATACCGCTCCCTAGAGAGAATACCATACCAGTTAGACATACGACTTTAACCATATCAGGAACAGCTAAGCCAGATGTACATCGCCAAATAAGAATCGCAGAAAGAGCTAGCAAAGCAACCCCAACAACAAGTATCACTTTATTAAACCGCATATCTGACATTGGAACTTCTACCTTTTTTAAATGAAAAATTCCCGAGCCTATCATAAAAGGAGCGAGAATAAGACCAAAAGTTCCTGCAACAATAATGTGAGTAGGCCCTCCAAAAGCAATTGCACAAATACATAAAGTTAAAAAAGCTGTTCCAGCAATAATCATTGCTACAGCCTGGACTCTATTCGAGCATACATAAAGATTAGTCGCTTTGCGCAAAAGAGCCTCATCTAGTGGAGGAGGTGGAGGAGGCGCAGCTGGCTCAGGTAAATTTCTAGCAGGAACAACCGTTCCATCCATGCGATAGCCTACACACTCAAAAGGTACGAAAGCTCCAACTGACATAAAAACTCCTTTAATTTATTCCTTTAAGCCTACGAATTTGGTCTGAAAAGCCTCCCCTTGCGAAATGAATAGCGGAAAGAGTTCCAAGCGTAAGCA
>Ga0207097_1055_pt1 | contig 19864 bp, 11 predicted proteins | sample Alteio_BWMinHeat_87_FD_153541 | JGI IMG/M metagenome (GOLD analysis project Ga0207097, IMG submission 153541) | Enriched cells from forest soil in Barre Woods Harvard Forest LTER site, Petersham, Massachusetts, United States -... | ecosystem: Environmental > Terrestrial > Soil > Temperate forest >...
ACGAGGATGATTCCTATAAGGGAATAAAGATCGGGGAGCCTTCCCCAGAAAAACCATTCGATAAGGCCAGCAAAGATAACACCTGAATAGTTAAAAGGCGCTAAATGGGAAGCCTTTGCAAAGTGGAAGGCCTTTGTCATGGCAAAAATAGAGCCTGTAGAAAGAAGGCCTATAGCAATGATTTCTAGCCAAGCTGTTTTATCAGGCGTTTGCCAAGTATAAAGCGCAAAAGGAAATGTGAGTAGGGCGCTCAATCCAAAATAGTAAAAGAGCACTGTATGCGCTCTTTCTGTAAAAGAGAGGCGTCTTAAGGCAAGCATAGAAGTAGCAAGCGTTATCCCGGAAGCGAGGCCATATAAAGAACCCATTTCAAATAAGGCAGCTGTTGGTCTTAGAATAAAGGCAATTCCAATAAATCCTAAAATGATACTTCCCCAAAGTTTATGATTAATTTTAATACTAAAAAAAAGAGCTCCGATGAGGGGGACAAAAATAGGCCCTGTATTATTAAGAAGAGAAGCGTTGACTAAAGAGATTCTTTGTACAGCAAGAAATAAACATCCAAATCCGAGCACTCCACAGGTTGTACGCACAAAAATAAGGCCAAATTTTTCTGTTTTTAGGCTCTCTTTTCCATTTTTTTATTACCCAAGGAAGAACAAAAATAAAACTGATGAGGTTTTGGAAAAAAAGAATAGTGGGAATAGAAGCTTTTGTACTTGCACCTCTTGAAAGAGCTGCAAGAATGCTAAAGCTTATCCAAGTAAGCAAGATGAGGGAAATCCCTTTTCTTAAATTTTTATAGTGAAGAGCCACTTCTTCTTCGTGCGTTAAGGGGTCCATAGAGGGCTCTTTTTAAGGGTTTCGATAATTTGGTCTTTTTCTTCTATGGCTTCATTAACAGCCATTCTTTCTGCTTCTTTTAAAAGAAGCCCCATTTCCTTTCCGGCCTTTATCCCTTCTTTGGCAAGATCAGCTGCAGAAACAAGCGGCTTTTTTTGTTCAATGCGTAAAATGGCTTTTTGAAGAAGGTGTTTTCTTTTTAGATGTTCCTCTAAAAACGTTTCCTTATTTTCTAAGCGCACTGCAATGATCTGAAGGCAAAGATCAGAGTGGGGATGGGCATAAAATTTTGCCCATTCTATATTTTCTAGCTTATTTAGCCACACGCTTGGCATGGCAAGTAGTGTTTTTGCATGCTGTAAAAAGATGCCAAATAAACGCTCTTCTTTGGAAAATTTTAAATAGTCGCAAAATTTTTCTACTTGTTCCCCTGAGTAATTAGGAAAAAGCTCTAGAAGCTCTGCAATAGGAGGGACTCCTTTAGGAAAAGAAGGAATAGGTTTTACCCTTTTTTCAATCTCTTCTAGAGAAACGCCTTCAAGATCTTTAAAAATTGTGGGTAAAAGCTTTAGCTGATGCAAAATCACAAGGCCTGTATCGAAGTGGGCGAATTTGGCCATTTTTTTAAATTCTTGCCACACTCTTTCCATGGCAACTGCTGGCAATAGAGAGTTTGCGTGGGCAAGAATGGCTTTAATGGTATCTGGCTCAATCGGGAAGTCAAAACGTGTGGAATAGCGGATAGCGCGCATCATCCGGAGCCTATCTTCTAAAAATCTTTCGTGAGGGTTTCCAATAGCTCTTATGATTTTTTTCTCAATGTCTTTTTGCCCTTCTACATAATCTAGAATAACTTTTTTTAAGGGGTCGTAAAACATGCCATTAATGGTAAAATCTCTTCGCGTTGCATCTTCTTCGGGAGTGGCTCTTTCTATCCCTGTAGGGCGTCTGCCATCTACATAGCCGTGATCTTTACGGAAGGTAGCTACTTCAAATTGATGCCCCTCTTGGACGACAATGATAATGCCAAAAGCTACCCCTACAGGCACTGTTTTAGGAAAAAGGGCTTGCACCTCTTCTACGCTTGCGCTTGTAGCGATATCGATATCATCAGATGGTCTTTGCATAAGAAAGTCGCGTACAAAGCCTCCTGCAAAATAGGCGATGAAGCCGGCATCCTGGAGTTTTTTCACAATAGATGTAGCAATAGATAGGGTTGGCATAGAACTCTCTTTTCTATATTCTATTGAAAAAGGGGAACTAATGTCATCTATAATCCATGTTTTATCAGAACAAACAATTAACCAAATTGCTGCCGGCGAGGTTATAGAGAATCCGGCATCAGCTGTTAAGGAACTTGCGGAAAATTCTGTAGATGCAAAGGCAGAAAATATTGTTGTAGAGGTGCATGGAGGAGGCTTTGCAAGAATTTGCGTAAGCGATGATGGAACTGGAATGGGTAAGCGCGATGCTGTCTTATGTTTAGATCGCTACGCCACTTCTAAAATTCGAGAAGCAGACGATTTGTTTTCTTTAAAAACAATGGGGTTTAGAGGAGAGGCTTTAGCGTCCATTGCCTCTATTTCAAAAACCACAATCACCACCTCTTTAGAAAATGGCATTGGCGTATGCATCGAAGTGGAGGGAGGAAAACAAACAAAAATAGAGCCAGCTCCTCGAAAAAAAGGAACAACTATTGATGTACGCTCTTTATTTTATAATGTTCCTGCACGAAAGAAATTCCAAAAAAGCGCCTCTCAATCTTTTTTAGAAATTTCAAAAGTTCTGACGCAATTATCTCTTGCTTATCCTTCTAAATCTTTTAGACTCCTCGATCAGGACAAAGAAGTATTTCATTATTTAGGAAGTGAGGCATTAAGGGGGAAAGTCTCCCAGGTGTTAGGGGAGGAATTTTTCTCTTCTATGTTGGAAGTAAAGATGGAAACTTCTTCTTATAAGGTGGAAGGTTTTATTTCAAAACCTTCTCTTACAAGATTGAATAGGAAAGAGCAGTATTTGTTTATTAATAAGCGCGCTGTTGTTTCTCCTTTAATTTCAGCAAGTGTAAAAGAAGGGTATGGAACCTATATTGAGGAGAAGAGATACCCTGTATTTGTTTTACATTTAAGCGTTCCTGAGGAATTTTTGGATGTGAATGTTCATCCTCAGAAAAAAGAGGTGCGATTTGGAGAGGAAGAAAAAATTAGAGAGCTCATTAAATCGGTGATTAGAGGAGCTCTGCAGCCTAAAGATACCCCTTCTTACTCCTTTAATCCTTCTTCGGCTCCTATTTCTTATGGAGAAGTCCAAGAGTATTCGTTTAAGTTTCAAGAAACCCCTTTAGAAGAAAAAGAGCTGCCCTCTTTTCTTTTAGAAGAGCTTCCAACAGTTGTGGGAATGTACAAACATTTTCTTTTGATCGATAAAGAAAAAGAGATCCTTTTTGTCGATTTAAAACTTGCAAGAGCAAGGGTGCTTTTTGATGCGTATTTAAAAAAACAATCTCAATTCTCTACAGAAAGACTTCTCTTCCCTTTAACCTTGAAGTTTTCCTTAAAGGAAGCAGAGTGTTTAGCTTTGCGTTTAGAAGAAATAGATAAGCTAGGCATTGAAATGCACGCTATTGGACAAGGAGGCTTTATTGTAGATACGCTCCCTTCTTTTTTAGAAGAAAATGAAGTGGCAAGGTTTTTAGAGGAAATTAGCGAGATGGAAGAGCAGACATTTTTGAATATAGAGGCTATAGCCAAGCTTAAAGTAAAGTTTGCTTGCCCACATAAAAAGAGTTTTATGGTACAAGAGGGATTAGCTCTCTATCAGGAACTGATGAAGAGTTCTGATCCTTATTTAAGCCCTGAAGGGGCCCCTATTATGATCCACTTGGGAGAGCATGAAATCCACAAATTCTATTTACAAAAAAAAGAATTGAAGCTTTTCAAAAGACTTTAAAAGCCCATGATGTAGATGCCTGTATTATAGAAAAACCGATCGATCTTTTTTATTTAACAGGGCTTCATCTTTCTTTAGGCACGCTTTTTGTGCATAAAAAAGAAGCCCTTCTTTGTGTGGATGGAAGATATATAGAGGCCGCTTTAGAAAAAAGCCCGGTAGGAGCAGTTCTTAAAAAAGAAGAAACCATTCGCTCTTTTTTAAAGAAACATAAAGTATTAAAGCTTGGATTTGATGGAAAATTCACTTCTTACGAAAATTACTTACATTTCAAAAAATGGCGCCTTGCAAAACCTGTTTCCATTTCCTCTCCCTTAGAGGGGCTTCGCTTAATAAAAGAAAAAGAAGAGATAGAGGGGCTAAAAAAAAGCGCAGCTTTACTTTGGCTTGGTTTTTGCCATCTTCAAAAACATATTAAAGCCGGGATTACAGAAAAAGAGCTTGCCCGCATATTTGAAATATTTAGCCTTGAAAACGGCGCAGAAGCCCTAGCCTTTGAACCCATTATTGCCTTTGGCGCTAATAGCGCCATGCCCCATTATAGAGCAGGCAATACGCGCCTTAAAAAAGGGGATATCGTTCTTATTGATATAGGGGTTGTTTTAAACACCTATCATTCCGATATGACAAGAGTCCTTTTTTTTGGCACACCTGACCCTTCTTTAAAAAAGATGTATGAGGTGGTAAAAGAATCTCAAAAGGCGGCTCTTTTAAAGGCCAAACCTGGCAGTGATGTGAGGGAGATGGATGTGGCTGCAAGAGAGGTTATGAAAAAAGCGGGAATGGAAAACCTGTTTCTTCATAGCCTTGGGCATGGAATAGGTCTTGAAACGCATGAGCATCCCCGCATTAAGTTTGATGGCCCCTCTCTTAAGCTAAAGCGAGGCATGGTCATTACTGTAGAGCCCGGACTTTATGTAAGCGGCCTTGGGGGTGTACGTTATGAAGATACAATATGTATTACAGAAACAGGGTACAAAAATTTTTTTCCAAAACAAGAGGTCTAGATGCAATTCTTTAAAAATCTAAGTTTTAGAAAAAAAGTTTTTTTAAGTCAGCTTGTGCTTTTTATATTGTTTATAGGGCTTTTGTATCCTCTTATTGGAAGATCTGTTGGGCAAATTATTCGTAACTCTTTAGAGGAAACAACAAAAGATCTTATCCATCTTTTGCAAAAAGCTCCTGATGTAGAGGGAATGATTAAGATTCTAGATTCTCAGGAAAATGTCTCGTTTTACAGAATTAGCTTAATCAACGATAAGGAGCAGCTTCTTTATGATTCCCACTTGATGGATCATTTAGGAGAAAAATTTGTCCCGTTAACTCCTACGCAGTATGAGGAAGTGAAAGAAGCTTTACATACGGGAAGCGGGTATGCAGAGGAATACTCTCCAACTTTTTCCCAAAATCTTATTTATGTAGCAACAGCTTTTACTTTTCACGGGCAAAAATTTGTCATGCGCGCTGCATTCCCTGTTTCCCAAGTAGATGCGCTCACTCATAATTTTGAAGTAGGCTTTTTAGCTGTAGGCGGAAGCATCCTTTTGTTTTTCACCCTTATGACGTGGGTGATATTTTTCAGGATGAGTATCCCTATCCAAAGAATTATTAATGCAGTAAGACCGTTTCAGCAAAATCCGGTGGAAATACTGCCCACTATCCCTTTAGATAAGAGCCTTGGAAAAGATGATGAGTTTAATAGACTTGCACAAACGCTAAACACCCTTTCTGAAAAAGTGCGCATGCAACTTCAGGATATTACAGAAGAAAGAAATGAGAAAGAAGCCATTTTGGAATCTCTTGCAGAAGGCGTAATTGCGGTAGATGCTCATAATCTTGTGACCTACATTAATCATACAGGCACTAAGATGCTCTCTATTTCTAAAAAAGACTTACTAGGAAGCCCATTTAATCGCGTATCGTTTCCTCTTATAGAGAGATGTAAAGCTCTTTTACATAAGTGCCAAGAAGAAAAACACATCATCACCGACTCTATCTTTTTAGAAGAACCGGAAAAGCTTTATCTCGATCTGATTGCAGCTCCTAAATTAGAAGGACATGGGGCTATTGTTGTTATTCAAGATAAGTCCTCTCAGCATAAAGTTCTTGAAATGGGAAAAAGCTTTATTGCAAACGCCTCCCATGAACTGCGCACACCTATTACAATTATTCGAGGATTTGCAGAAACCCTTCAAGATATGCCTGATCTTCCAAGAGAGATGCTATCTGGCATGGTAGAAAAAATTGTGCGCAATTGCCAGCGCATGGAATCGCTTGTAAAGAATTTACTCACCCTTGCAGATATAGAAAACATTCCTGAAACGCACTTTCAGCCGACGGATCTTGTGTTTCTTTTAGATAACTGTAAACATTTGCTTCTCTCTGTGCATCCTGAAATTTTTATTGAAGTAGAAAATGATCAAGAGAGAATTAGCATTCTTGCAGATGGAGATCTTCTGGAGCTTGCTATCATTAATCTTTTAGAAAATGCGGTAAAATATTCCCTTCCCCCGGCTCACATCACTGTCCGCATTAAAGAATTACAAGAAAGCGTTGAAATAGAGATTAAAGACAAAGGCATTGGAATTCCCGCAGAAGATGTAGACCACATTTTTGAGCGCTTTTACACAGTCGATAAAGCGCGCTCAAGAAGACTTGGGGGGGCAGGCCTCGGTCTTTCGATTGTCAAAACAATCATCCAAAAGCATGCCGGATCCATTGCTGTTGCCTCCGAAGTGAAGGTCGGCACAACTTTTACGATCACCCTCCCTAAAGAAAGAAATGTTCTTTAATTTTATTCTTAAGAGTTAATTATATATGTCTCAAACTGTATCTTCTTTAGGTAAATGCGCCCTTGATTTGCCTGCTTTTAATTTTGGAAATGCCCTTTCTTCTTATACCGACGATAAAATAACGGCTTTATTAAATAAGGCAGCCGAAGCGATTTTCGATCATGATCCAAAGAGGCGGGAGGTTCTTAAGAATCTTCCTTCTCAATATATTGCGCCTCGTTATCAGGGACGTTTAACTTTTTCTTCCCCCTCGTCATCTGAGCTTTGTAATGGTAAAAGTGAAATGCAAGATGCTCATTTTATGGAAAATGGAGAACACTATTCTTTGCTGGGGGTTTTTGATGGGCACCGAAAAGAAGGGAAAAAAGTTGCAGAATTCTTAAAGCAATATTTCCCGATATTTTTCCACCAAACAGAGCAAAAGTGCTCCGATATACCTGAAAACTTTTCTAAGACATTTAATGATTTGCACGATTGCCTTAGTGCCGATGGGGGCGCTCCTGCTTTTGTTTGTTATGTTGATAAAAAAAATAACCTGCTTTTTTCTTCAACTATTGGAGACTCTGAAGGGCGCCTTTATCGTAAAATGGGAGAAAAATTTGAGGTAATTCCTCTTTCTTGTAAAAAAGATTGGTCGACTCCTGAAGAAGAAGAGCGCGCTCATTTAGCCGTAGAGCAGTCTGGAGCCTATTTTATCCTAAAAGGACCTAAGGCTAGACATAGGTATTTTGGAAAACCCTCGGTTTCTGGAATTAATTTAAGTAGAAGCATTGGAGATAAGTCAATAAATGCAGAGATTACGTTAAGTGGGAAGCGTGTTTGGGCAATAAGCCATGAGGCTGAAACAAATTTGCAAACACTTTACAAAGGGGACACCCTTGTTGTCGGATCAGATGGACTTTGGAGTGCGATTTCTGATGAACAGGTTATGATGACCATCAAGAACCCTATTACAGTAATGGTAATTATTTACAACTCTCTTATCAATCATTGTCTTCCTCCTGAAAAAGAGGAAATAGAGGCTGCAGAGGAATACCTTAGCGTCCTTGCAAGAATTGGAAGCGAGGAAGAAGTGCAAAAACTTCAGGAAAATCTTGAATCTAAATGGAAGAGGAGGCTTTTTAAAAGAGAGGAGTCCTCCCCCGACCTCCTCACAAAAATTCTAGGCTTAGCCGCTTTTTACTTCTCAAGTAAATCGGATAACATCACCGTTTTAACGATGCAAATCCAGACATAGGCTTTTTTTATTGAAAATTGACTCAATTGACTCATTTTTGTGTCACAGAGTTAATTTATTGACTCAGTTTAGAAAGCATTCCCGCGAGTCATTTTTAGTCGGCTGGTCCTGTTTTTTCTTTACTTAAAGAAAAAATGCTAATAAAATTTTTCATTTCTGTAGGTAAAATTTTAAAATAGGTCCTAAAATGCTTCTTGAAGAACTGCTTAAACTTGCTTCAAATGGCGAATCAGAACATTTGGAATTCAAGAAAACGACAGGGCAGCGAAGTGAGGCTGCAAAAACAGTATGTGCTTTACTCAATGGACTAGGAGGCTTTGTACTTTTTGGGGTTTCCGATAAGGGAAAAATTTTAGGCCAACAGGTTAGTGCTAAAACAATAGAAGACATAGCTATGGAGCTTCGTCGCATCGAGCCTCCGGCATTTCCGGATATTGAAACTATCGCAATTGAAGAGGAAAGGATGGTTATCATTATTCGAGTTCCGGGAAAACAGGGAACCTATATTTATGATGGAAGGCCCTACATTAGACATGGGCCTACTACTCAAATGATGCCTCAAGAAGAATATGAAAGACGGATTTTAGAAAAATTTCACGGGCATCGAAGATGGGAAAATGAACTTGCACCCGACTGGGTAACTATTAATGATCTTGATGAAGAAGCTATTCAATTGACGTTGCATAATGCTGTTAAGTTAGGTCGTATGAATAAGCCTAGTAATACGGATACAGAGTCTATTCTTCGCGGACTTGGGTTGCTGAGCGATGGGCATTTGATTAAAGCTGCTATAGCTCTTTATGGAAAAAGTGAAAGACTATTTCCTGCTTTTCCGCAATTATCCATTCGCTTGGCCAGATTTAGAGGGCTAAATAGGTCGACAAGCTTTTCGGATAATCGTGAATATTGGGGGCATGCCTTTGATCTTTTAAAAAGAGGCGAACAATTTTTGCTAGATCATGTTCCTATTTCCGGGAATATTATTTCGGGAAAAATGATAAGAGAAGATTTTCCTCTTTACCCTCCTTTGGCAACAAGAGAAGCTATGGCAAATGCGATTTGTCATAGAGATTATACGATACCTGGTGGAGCTGTTGCAATTGCTATGTATGATGATCGTTTAGAGATTATTAATCCTGGGATTTTACATTTTGGTATGACCCCTGAGAAACTTGTCCACCCGCATGAATCAAAGCCTTGGAATCCTATTATTGCGAGTGTCTTTTATAGAGCAGGGTATATTGAAAGGTGGGGAATGGGGACGTTAAACATTGTAGATGGGTGTAAAGAAAACGGAAATTTATCCCCCAAATGGGAAATTAGAGCCCAGTCTGTTGTTACTACTTTTACTACTATCTCAAGGCCAGAGTCAAGGCCAGAGTCAAGGCCAGAGTCAAGGCCAGAGTCGTTGGAAAAGGTTATTTTAAATCTTCTGAAAAGAGGTCCTCTATCCAAGGCTGAAATGGCTAGGGAGTTAGGACACAAAAATATTTCCGGTGGACTAAAAAAAATTCTTTACCATTTACTTTCCGATCAGAGCATCAGTTATACATTGCCGGAGAAACCAGGAAGTAGGTTGCAGAAATACAAATTAAGAGAGTAAAATTTATTAGACTTCTATTGATTTAGGAGCCTTTCGTTGATTTCTTCGATGGTTAAATCTTCTTTGCTTATAAGGTGCTTTAGGAAGTGGATGCGGGTTTTAAAGGCATCGATGGCTTTATAAGAGAGCTCAAAATGCTGCATTTCGGCTTCAATTTTTTTTACGGGTATTCCTAAAATTTTTTGCTTGGCTTTTAAGGAGAGCTTTTCTTTTGCGTTAGGAAAAAAGGAGAGGAAATTGAGCATGTTTTTGTTTTCTTCGGGGAAGCTTAGGGAATTATCTATTTTTTTTAGGCCGTAAAGCATTTGAGGATAAGCTTGTTTTAGATAGACCTGAAAGTTTCTTGGGTGGGCGTCATTATCAAAAATGGTCCATACAAAAATATTGGCATTTTCAAACTCTTCTTGATCGATGAATAAGGAAAGCTCTTTTTCAAGATCATTTTGCTTAATAAAGTCATAAAGAGACTGTGTTTCTTTTAGGTATTCTTGTACTGAGCAAAGCTTTTCTTTATCTTCTTTTCCTACTCCAATATCGTAAAATGCCTCTGAGTGAAAAATGCCTATCCATACCTTGGGAGTAAGTTCCTCTAAATCTAAAAGCTTTGCTACTTCATAGCATAGTGCGTCCCTTTGTGTTGATCCATAGCCTGGAATGTGCTTTCTCGGGCAGGCTTCTAATGCATCAAAGGGGCTTGCAAAATGCTTGGGGTTATTTAGGCTTAGAATATTTTCATCTTCAGGCTTAATAACAAAGGCAACTTCTCTATGTGCATTCATAAGAAAATACGTTCCTCCCATGCCTGCTTTAGAAAGCGCTAGAGAATCCCCAAATAAAAGAAGCTGTTTTATTTGATGATGCACTTCTTCTTCGTGAATCTTTTGCCTCCAATGTTCTTTTTGGAGGTGAATCTCTTGCTTGCGGATCCCTATTGTTTCTTCAAGGTTTTTATCGATGTTTCGATTTCTTACCTCTTCCCAAAAATATCCAAAGTGGTATGCATCAGAAGTATGGATACTTAAAGAGTTACTGGAATCACATGCCAAGAGGACTCTAAGAGAAAAAGTAAGAAGAAAAAGAAGTCTCATTAATGGAAAAATTGTCTTTTATTTTTTTTTTAGAAAACTTAGAATTGGAGGTTAATTTTAACATTAGTTTTAAAATTATTAGGTATTATGATAGCTTTATCTCTTTCTCAGCAAGTGCTTTCGAAATTTTTTGATTATACGCCTCTTTTTAAAGGTGTCAATTATGCCTTAAGAGGGGCTGTTCGTAATCTTGAGCTTAAATCTAGGGATGGGCACGTTGAAGTTTTTGCTCAGGTAAAGGGATCTAAACCTACTTCTTATAGCATTTCGGCTAAACTTTTTTTTAAGAATGCTCAATTAGTAGAAGTTGAAGACGCATGCAGCTGCCCTGTAGGATTTGGGTGTAAACACGTAGTGGCTGCTTTATTTGAAGCAGGAAGAGAGCATGAGCTTCCTGTTTTGGACCATCCCTTGGAAAAAAATATTCCATCCACCTTGCAAAAACAACCTTGGGATGATTGGCTATTGGATGTAGAACGCTCCGCTGAAAAAGAAGAAAAGAACTCATCTTCAGAATTTCTTATCTATGTTATCAAGGAAAACTATACTAAAGAGCCTCAACTTTTTTTGTCTATGGCAAAAAGACTTAAATCCGGGGCGCTAAGTGTGCCTAAAAATTTTACCAATACTCTGCGGCAGCAAAAAATTTTAGATGAAAAGGATCGGTGGATTCTTTCTTCGTTGCAAATTGCAAAATTAACAGAATCTAGATCGCATTATTATGAAAGTGACGGAAATTATGATTTATTTAATCTTCCCTCTTTGAATTGTATGCATGAAATTATAGAAACAGGAAGATGTTTTTTTGATAATGCATTAGAAACACCTATTAAGTTAGGTTCTCCTAAATCTCTTAAGTTCGAATGGAGAGTGGATTCTTTGGGAAAATGCGCTTTTCTTCCTTTTGTCGAAGGCGTTCAATCTTGCTTCCTTCTCTTATTCAAGGATATTTGGTATATTGACAAAGAAAACTATGAATCTGGCCTTTTGCAAACAGAGCTTTCTAGAAAACTCATTGCCTCTTTTTTAAGAAGCCCGAAAATTCCCTTAGATGAAGTTGATCAATTTAGTAAAATGTTAGGGAATAAAGCTCCTTCGGCTTTTTCTCTAATTGCTTTACCCCATCTTCCTAAGGAAGAAGAAATTAAGATAGAGCCTAAGCCGTGGCTACGTCTTTATGGAGAGAGTCATATTTTTGAAAGAGGATATTATTATAGAGAGAATTGTGTTGTTGGATTGATAGAGCTTGGGTTTATTTATGGTGAAATCGATATACCGCTTGATTCCTCTAAAAAAGAAGTGCATAGAGTTTTAAATGGAAAACACTTGAAATTCCAGCGGAACATAGAGAAGGAAAAAGAATTTCTTCAAAAGCTTTTAAAGCAACCTTTTACTACTCTTGCCTCATTGTTTCCCCATGAAAGAATAAATTCTTCTTATCGCAATCATTTGAGTTTCTTGCCTGAGCAAGCAGATAAGGCAACGACTGCATTAAAAACCCTTGAAAAAGAGGGATGGAAAATACGAGTGGAAGATACATATCCCTGTTCTTGGATAGAAGAAGTTGACAATTGGTTCGTCGATCTAGAAGAAACAGAAGGTCTTTCTCATTGGTTTGATATAGAACTTGGCGTGATAATTGACGGAGAAAAGATTAATCTTATCCCAATTCTTCTAAGGTTTATAGAAAGGCCTGATTTTTCTTGGGAAACTATTCAGGCAGCTGAACAAGCTTTTACTATCCGGCTCCCAAATGATAAAATCATTGAGATTCCCAAGGAGCGTTTTCAGTATATCATCAGCACCCTTCTAGAGTTGCATGATTCGAAAAATAAAAAAATCACCCTCCCTCGCATTAAAGCAGCAGAGCTTCTTGAGTGGGAATCCCAAATTAGCAATAAAAAAATCATTTGGAAAGGAGCTGAATCTTTGCAATCACTAGGAAAAAAATTGCAAAATTCTCAAAACCTTCCTTTGTCGCCCATACCCACAACACTAAAAGCGACGCTTCGTCCTTATCAGCAAACAGGATTGAACTGGCTGCAGTTTTTAAGAGAAAACGCATTTGGAGGGATCCTTGCAGATGACATGGGGCTTGGCAAAACCATTCAAGCTCTTTCCCATTTACTTCTAGAAAAAGAGCAAGGGAGAATGCAGCTTCCAAGTCTTATTATTGCTCCTACAAGTCTTATGCATAACTGGAAGACTGAGGCTGCAAAATTTACGCCACTTCTTAAAGTACTTGTTCTTCAAGGATCAGACAGAAAACAAAATTTCAGCAATATTAAAGAATACGATTTAATTCTTACAACTTATCCTCTTTTAGCGCGTGATCAAGAGATTTTACTTAAAGAGGCCTATTACTATCTAATCCTTGATGAAGCGCAATTTATTAAAAATACGCAAACCAAGGCTACACAAATTGCTAGCCAGCTTCAAGCGCAACATAAACTTTGTTTAAGCGGTACCCCTATGGAAAATCATTTGGGAGAGCTTTTTTCGCTTTTTCATTTTATTTCTCCAGGCCTCTTAGGGAACCAAAAACAATTTGGCAAGTTTTTTCGTACTCCTATTGAAAAACATGGTAGTAGAGAGCAGCAGCTACGCCTTTCAAAAAGAGTTGCTCCCTTTCTTTTAAGGCGTGTTAAAGAAGAAGTAGCTAAAGAGCTTCCTCCAAAAACGGAGATTATTCATAAAATCACTCTTGAAAAAGATCAACGAGATCTCTATGAAACAATCCGCATTTCGATGCATGAAAAAATAAAAAATGTTGTACAAGAAAAAGGGCTAGCAAAAAGTCAGATTATTATTCTCGATGCTCTTTTAAAATTGCGCCAAGTTTGCTGTGACCCCCGTCTTGTGAAGCTAGAAGCAGCGAAAAAGGTTGCTTCTTCTGGAAAATTTGAATTTCTTTTGAATATGTTAGAGGAGCTCTTTAAAGAAAATCGCAAAATTTTGCTTTTTTCAAGCTTTACTTCCATGATAGCCCTTATTGAAGAAGTTCTGCAGAAGAGAAACATTGAATATGTTAAATTGACAGGAGAGACGCTGAATAGGCAGGAGGCAATAGAAGCTTTTCAAGCGGGAAAGGTTTCCCTATTTCTTCTTAGCTTAAAAGCTGGTGGCACGGGCCTGAATCTTACTGCTGCCGATACGGTGATCCATTACGATCCTTGGTGGAATCCGGCTGCTGAAAAACAAGCAACAGATCGTGCTCACCGTATTGGTCAAGAAAAGCCGGTCTTTGTTTATAAATTAATTACGGAAGCAACGATTGAAGAAAAAATTTTGAAACTTCAAGAGAAGAAGCAGGCTCTTATTAACGGACTTTTTAAAGAAAATGAAAATACGGGCTTATCTTTTACTCTTGAAGATTTAGAAGAGCTTTTCCGTCCTATAGAAGGTTGATTTTTTTTTCGTAGTAAAGCAGCAGTTCTGGGCTATTTTCTTCGAGAAACTCTTTTAGGGAAACTGTGAGTTTAGTGACTTCTTCTTTGATGTTAATATTCTTTGCTTTTTTAAATCTTCCTACATCAATATGCATGGCTTTATTGTTTATAAAGCCGTAGTTTTTTTCTAGAACAGGGTCTAAATCTAGAATTCCTTTTTGAGAGCGCTTAACAATCAGATCAAAGATGCTAGAGATGAGTTCTTTTGCTAAAAGAGGATTTTTGTCGTTTATGACTGTCTGTAATTTGGGGAAAATTCTTTCTGCTTTTTCTTGATATAAAAAGAATGTGGAGCCAAGCGGCACGAGGTATTTTTGGTTTCCTTTATCAATTAAAAGAACTTCTTCATCAGGCATTTCTTTTAAAGCCGATTCTTCTTTTAAGTGTTTAAGTGCAATGGCGTAACTTTCAAGAGAGCTTTTAAATTTTTCTATATTATATTTCTTTTTGGGATGTTCTCGAAGTTTAAGCCAAGGACAAGGCCTTAAATGAGAGGGGAAATGATAAAATTTTAATACATGGCTTTTGTCTTCACTTTCAAAAACAAAAGATTGATGCCCCTTTCCTAGGTAAGTAAATTTTTTAACCTCTTTTTCTCTATGAAGAGAGGAATAAGAGGGAGTGTCTTTAAAGATAGAAAAAAGAGAGCGTATAGAAAAGCTCTGATTTGCTTTAAAAAATAATTTGTCGGTATTGAAAAGTAAGGCCCCAAAGATAAGGAGGGAAAAAGCAAAAATTCTATTCATTTTTAAAGCATCGTTTTTTAGGCGGGGAATATAACATAAAGTCTTTCTCTTTTCAAAATAAATCTACACCGAATCTAAAATTATAATAAATTTTTGCATTGTAGTTTATATTTTAATGAGGAATTAAAACACGCTATTGTTTATAATATTTTCAATTATGAATGCAAATAATAGGAATTAATCTTATGTCAAATCCTGTAAGTTCAAATAATTCATCTGCAACAAATATTAATCCAGCTGATTCACCTCCGGTGGTAGCTCAGCCCTCAGAGAATTTTGGATACTCCGGACAAGATTCTGTCTCTTCAGGCGCGCCAAAACGAGGCTGCTCGGGGGGGACAAAAGCATTTTTTGTGGCAATTGGAGAGGCGATTATTTCCTTTTTTGAATGGCTTTTTGGATGCAAAAAATCCGCTCCCGTAATTGATAGCGCTCCTCTTTCTTCTCCAGGTCCTAATCCAGACGAAGAAGTTGATAATGATAATCAAGTTGTATTTCATCCAGAAGAAGTTATTGATCCTACAATACATCTTGATGCGTTTCCAGCTGTAGATAGCGCCCCTCCTCCTAAGCCATCTATAGCTCTTGTGCGCTCAGAATTAACAATCCCTAAATACAATGTGGGATTAGCCTTAAAGAATATTAAGCCGTATGATCCCAGAAGACCTTTAGAGTCGCAAATCTCATTGCCTTTAAGACAGGGAATTGATTCGCTTTTTAAATATTTAAACTTAGATAAAATAAGAAAGAATCTTCCTGCAGCTCTTGATAATTATCGAGACCTAGAAGTTTTTAAATTGGCTTTACAATTTACAGATCTTGAATCGATTCTAAGTCAAATTACCACAGGACTTTCTCTGTTGGTTAAATCTTTTATGGGTAAAGGGGACCTTCCAAAAGTTCGAAATACTTTTCGATATTATCTTCAAAAGCCTGATTTAGGCTATTTTGAAATTTATGACATTATGAAGAGTCCGGGAAAAGAGGCCGAGAGGCAAAAATTTATTCAAGCTATTCTTAAAGATGCTCTTAGTATTCACCCTTTAACACTTACTCAGTATCTTTTTACTAATCATGGACAAGAAAAAGATCATAAAGGAATGCTTATCGCGATTTATGAAACAATTAAATCGGCAATAACTGATCCCTCGCTTAATGCAGAGCAAAAAGCAATCCGTGCAAATACGCATGTGCAGGGCTTAAGTCTTCTTAGTTTCCTTATGCTATTCTTTAACCAAAAAGAAGGCTTTTCAAAGGATGTAGAAAGCTTTTCTAACAAAATGGGTATTAATTTCCCCTTAGTGAACTTCTTGCAGCAGGAAATACTAGAGGTAAAAAAAGAGAAATGGGAAGCCTTTAAAGAGTACGTCTGTAATTTTACCGATGATAATGCACGTTTAGGTCTTTTAGAATTTATGTACCAGCGCCCTATTTATGGGATTATTTTCTTTCAATTAGCGATACAGATTAATGCACTTACAGGTGATGAGCATCAATCCAAAAAAGATAGTATTAAGCGCATTTTAGGAGGAGAAATAGGGCCTTTTACGCAAGATCCTATGCAGTTTGTTAAATTAATGAAAGCAAACAGCTTAGAGGGTACAGAGGAGCTTTCTTTAGATAAATCAATGATTGTTAGATTTACAGATTGCGATGATCTTCAAACGCTTCTTGAACTCATGTTTGGTATATTGCCAGAAGGTAAGAAAAAAGAAGTTGAAAAGCGCCATGAGCTAAAAATTATTGAAGAAATAAGAATTCGTAAGGAGAATCTTCAAAAACAGGAAGAAGCGCGCTTAAGACTTACAGAAGAGGCTAGAGTTGCTTTAGAGAAAGAAGCCGAAGCTAAAAAAGAGGCCGAAGAGGCTAAAAGAGTAGAAGAGATTAATCGTCAGACGGCCTTGGAAGAAGAGCAAACAAAAAATGCCTGTGTTAAATCTGTTATCGAATTTTGCGCAACTAAGGACGCTAGGGCTTCAAGCGCTCCAGATCTTAGTGTACTAAGAGAGGGGGGAATTTCTGGCTTAGAATTCATCAGATTAGCTTATTTGAATGAAAAGGATCATTTAAATAGGATTTCAAAAAGCACAGGTCTTCTTTCTGATAAGAAGCTAGAGCGCTTAGAAGCAATGATTAAAAGAAGTCTTGTTGCTTATGAGAGTTTCACTGCAGATTCAGAAGTTTTTTGCTCAGCTATTAATACATCCAGAAGGCAAAAGTTGGATGCTTTTGGAATTATAGGGGATGATCGCCAAAAGTATGCGCTAGAGATGTCCAAACTCCAAGAATATATGCAGAAGGATGATTTTCAAGGGATTATAAAATATCTTTTCAAAACAGAACCTGTTTTAAGCATCAAAGGATAAACCTTATCGCTCATCTTTTATAAACTATTAGCTAAAATGCCTGTGCTCCATTCTGTAAGGGCTTCGTGAATTTTTTCGAGGAAAAGACGAATCCCTGGTTCATCTGCAGGTCTTACAATAAAGCCTAGGCAAGAGACCTCATATACATCGACAAAAGCAGATGCTAAATGGGAAGAAGGGATTTTTAACGTTCCAATGCTTGAGAGTACTTTTTCTTTAAAGGTTCCATTTTCCGAGCCAATCACTACAAGAAGATAGTTTTCTTCTAGTTTATGACTCACTTTGTAGATATCTCCTTTAAAACTATGTTTTTCACATTCTACAAGCATCAAAAAGATGGATTTTAGGATAGAAGGAGAAAAAATACTTCGCATTAGAGGGGGATTAATAGAATAGAAAAAGCTTTCTAGTAAAAAGTCATCTTTATGGCCATCCTCAAGAAGCAATTGTTTTAATTCATGGAATATTTCGTGTTGTTTAGAAAGAATTCCCCCATTAAAATCGCGCATTTCCCCAATAATAGAGGATAATTCGCTATAAACGGCTTGTCTTGCTTTAAAAAGATCTAGGGAATAATCCTTTCTGAGGAAGGTTTTTTTATTCAGATGAACCTTAAAGACGTTGGCCTCTTTAATGTATTTGTTTCTTAGATGTCCTACGTGTTTAATTTCAAAATCATGAAATTTTAAAAAGGTATGAGACTTTTCTAATTCTTCTTTTAAAAGCACCGCTTTGCTTGGTTGCAAAAGTCTGAGTAAAATAATGGTAAACGAAATATCTTCTTCGCTTTGGGCATCAAAAGAAATAACAACTTGAGGGATGTCTTTAACATACTTTAGCTGATTGGCTAAAAGGAGGATGTTACGCAAGATCTCTTCGTCATTTCTTGGCATAAATACAGGATGGATCACGTTTTCAAACTGTCCCTTAAGTTCATGCCCAAGTTTTTTTCTTAAGTTTTTAATATCATCTAAATTAAACGCTGAATTATCTTCTTTTTCTATTTCTAGATAAAAAAGGCGCACTTTATCGTGATTTCTCTGGTCTGCTACAAAAGAATCTTTGACTATTTTGATAGCGGGAAGAGAGTGTTCTAGAGCGGTTAAAATATGAAGTTTGCCAAAACGCTCATGATCGCTTAAAACATTTAGGCCAATGAGTATGCCTACAACAGATTTAATTGTTTTAGGTAAATGGAGCTGTGTTTTTAAAAGCTTAATGAGAAGATGACGTTCTTTGGGAGCTGTTTTAAGTTGCTTTTGTAAAATTTTGCGGTAGATATACTGATAAGAAATAATTCTGCCCACATGTCTTAAAAGGCGCACGCCTGTAAAGGGCTCTCTAAAAAGAAGCACGAAGTGTTTAATTTCTGTATAAATGTCACGATCGAAAATATTGGGGTTCTGCTCGATAAAGGTGGCGAACGTGTCTTTAATTTGCCCAATTTTTTCTTCTGCAGAAAGTTTCAAAAGAAAATGCTGCATATGATCATAGATTGTCGTATCAAATTCTTTGGAAGGTCTATCGATAATTGTTTCGATATTCTCTTGAATGATAGCAGATTTTTGCTCGTGAGAGAGCTTTTTAATTGTCATGATATTTCGGGCATGTTTAACAGCCAAAATATTAAGGCGCATCTCTTTAATTAAAGAAGGGAGGTTGTTTTTTATAACAGAGAGTTCATGGTCATTCTCTAGTTGCAAAATGACTTGATGCACAAAAAAGTTTTGCTCCGGATCTGCAAGAAATTGAAAGCTAAGAGAGTGCACAGCTGGTAGAGGGAAAAATTTGCCAGGTATCAGCCAGCGAGATAAACAATCTGAGACATACCGTCCTACACCATGAGTAAAGCTTGCTGTGCAGAGGAGCGTAAAAGCTAAAGCAGAAGGAGCTTTTTCGGGAAGATTGCAATGGAAGTAGGGAAGGTCTTGGTTTAGTTGGATTAAGGCTCCTCTAGCGCTTGCCGAGTCATTAACCTCGATAAGAGGTGCTAATACCTCTTCATCCATCATCTCTTTTAGAATGCCTTCTACAAAGCTTATATAAGGTTCAAAGTTTAGATTTCCGGAATAAATCTGATTAAACACCGGACGTATAAAGTGCGTGGTCGTGTTATTCATAAAGAAGGAGTGGGGAAGTTTATTGGTGGCGTTCATTTAAGTGTTATCTATGTTTTCTTCGATTAAAATTTTATCTATGTGCACATCTCCAATAGGGGTGAGTTGCACATTTTTTAGATACGGTTTAGTTAGGTAAGCAAAACACCAGTGATAAATAGGGATGAAAGGCATATCATCAATTAACACTTTTTCTGCTTCTTCTAAGGTAAGCTGTCTTGCTTCTTGCGTTGTGTCGTAAGCGGATTTATTGAGAAGCGCTTGATATTCTGGATTTTCCCAGCCAGGGTAATTTTTGATGTTTTCTTTAAACTTAAATCTTTCAAAGATGTTCATCGGATCATCATACTGTGCAGCCCAAAAAAGAAGGGCAATTTTATGTGTGCGTTTTCCTACTTTATCTAGAAGGATTTTATGGTCTTGCTTTTCTAATTTAACTTCTACTCCAAGCACTTCGCGCCACTGCTCTTGCATAGCTTCTGCAACTTTTTGATAGAATTCTCTATTAGAGAAAGTAAGAATAATATCTGATTCTGATAATTCTTTTGCCCCTATTTTAAGCTCTTCAAGTCCTTTTTGTAACTCTTTTTTTGCTTCTAGAATATCTGCATCTTTAAAAAAGGCCGTTTTCTTATTTTGCTTTAGCGCAGGAGGAATCATGCCTGTTGCAATAG
>Ga0207097_1014_pt1 | contig 19786 bp, 18 predicted proteins | sample Alteio_BWMinHeat_87_FD_153541 | JGI IMG/M metagenome (GOLD analysis project Ga0207097, IMG submission 153541) | Enriched cells from forest soil in Barre Woods Harvard Forest LTER site, Petersham, Massachusetts, United States -... | ecosystem: Environmental > Terrestrial > Soil > Temperate forest >...
AAGAAACTTCTGAGGGCATTCGTTATTTTAAAGGGACTGCTGACGCTGTGAGGCAAAATATGAGCCATTTTCTTAAATCGCCTGTCGATTACTTCCTTATCCTTTCAGGAGATCAACTTTATAATATCAATTTTAGAAAAATTCTAGAGTTTACCATAGAGAGCAAAGCTGATCTTGTAGTTGCAGCGCAGCTTGTAAAAGAAACAGAAGCTAAAAGAATGGGGCTTTTGAAAATTAATCATCAGCATGAAATAACAGATTTTCACGAAAAACCTAAAGAAGCCTCTATTCTAAAACAGTTTGCCATCAAAGAAGAATACTTAGGCTCTATGGGGATTTATGTCTTTAAGAAAGAAGCTCTTATTTCTCTTTTAGAGGAAGAGGGAAACGATTTTGGCAAAGAACTAATCCCTAGACAAATCAAAAAAGGGAAAACCTTTGCTTTTATCTATGATGGTTACTGGGAAGATATTGGGACAATTCACTCTTTTTATCATGCCAATTTGGCTCTCCTTAACCACAAAGAAAATAAGCGTCTAAATATCTATGACGGAGAAAATCCCATTTTTTCAAGACCTCATTTTCTTCCAAGCCCCATCATTAAAGATACCCATATTAATGACTCTTACATAGGACAAGGATCCATTATCGAAGCTAAAGAAATAAGCCACAGCATTGTAGGCTTAAGAGTCCATATTAAAGAAGGAACTGTTATTAAAGATTCCATCATTCTAGGGAATCAATTTTACGAACTCAGCGAAGAGGAAAAGCTGCCTCCTTTCACTATTGGGAAAAATTGCCAAATAGAAAAAGCTATCATTGATGAGCACAGCCATATTGGAAATAATGTAAAGCTTATCAATAAAAATCAGCATGAAACCTATGATGGTGATGGAATTTATGTTCGCGATGGGATTATTATTGTGACAGCTGGAACAAAACTTCCAAATAATTTTATTTTTTAATTCTTATGGCGATCTTCTCTATTTCTGATTTGCATTTAGCTTTTAGCGTTCCTAGTAAAACCATGGAAGCCTTTGGCCCTGCCTGGAAAGATTACGCAAATCAAATTGAGGCTAACTGGCGCTCTTTAATTTCTCAAGACGACTTGGTCCTCATTGCAGGAGACATCTCGTGGGCAATGACCCTCGAAGAAGCCCAAATCGATCTAAAATGGATTGATAATCTTCCTGGCACTAAAGTCATGATTAGAGGCAATCATGATTACTGGTGGGGATCTACAAGTAAGATGTTAAAAATGATGCCCCCTACCATTCATTTCATTCAAAATAACGTCTTTAATTGGAATGGAGTCTCTATTGGAGGCACAAGACTTTGGGATTCTTCAGAATATGGCTTTCACGAATTTATCGATTTTCAAAATCCCAAACCCCAAACGCCTCAAAAAGAAGAAGAGAAACAAACACAGGAAAAGATCTTTGAAAGAGAGCTTGAGCGCTTAAAACTTAGCTTAAAACAGCTCGATCCTAAAGCCCATACACGAATAGCCCTTACACATTACCCGCCTATTAGCTCTGCCTTAAGGCCTTCTAGAGCCTCTGCCATATTGGAAGAAAACAAGATCGACATCTGCATTTTCGGCCACCTGCACAGCCTAAAGCAAGGACTTAATCTCTTTGGCACAGCAAGAGGCGTAAAATACATCCTCACCTCCGCCGACTACCTAAACTTCACCCCAGTCTTAGTTCTCTAACAAAGAGGGTTAAATTTTTCTCTCTCCCGTGCCCGTGTGCGTGCCCGTGCCCATGCCCGAACTCCTCAATTAACCCGGGCACGGGCACGGGCACGCACACGGGCACGGGAGAGAGAAATTTAACCCTCTTTGTTACATGAATTCGGTGAGTAGCTGGCCGAAGGCGCCTTTGAAGACGCTTTCAATGGAGAGGATTTCATTGTACTGTAGTTTTTTAGAAAGGGTTTTATCCTTCTCTAAAATTTGCCTCATCTTATCCGCTACTTCTTTTGATTTTACAACAATAGATAGCTCATCGTCGTAAAGGTGGCTTTTCATGCCTAAATTAGCTGAGCTAAAAATGGAGATATCATCACCAATTAACCACACTTTTTTATGAAATATTCCATCGGGAACATTATATTCATAAATTTCCAGGTTGTGCCCTAAATGCGCATCTTCTGCTGCCTTATACACTTTAATAAAGCCATCGCGATTCGCTGTAAAAAATAAGTGATTGGATACAGCTCCATTTTCCTGCAAATTGGTTGAAAGAATTGTGACTTTGCAGCCTGAGCTTACAGCTAACTTAATTTTATCTATGAGCTCTTCTGGCGGGTTAAAAATCATGTTGGCGATAGTCACATCTTTTTTTTCTAAAATCGCTTCATCTAAAAGCCTGCAATATTCTTTTGTAATTTCATTATTTGTAAATAAAGGAGAAGCAGCAACAATTTTTAAAGCCACATCATTAACTTTATCTGCTGACGATTCAAACGCAAAACAGTAGGCATCTCTGCTATCTACTTTTTTATAATGACTAACAAGATGACCTTCTCTTTTTTCAAGATAGGCCCATTTAGCCCAAAGTTTATAAAATTCCAAACGAAGAGTCTTTGCAGCAGGACCTTTACTTACCATATCCATATCTCGCCAGTTAGAACCTGAGAGCTTTTCCAAAATAGTTCGGCCCTGTCTTTCAGGCTCTATCCCCTCTCCGGAGCTGAGCATAGATTCTTGTAAATTAGAACCTCCGACAATAAAATATTCTTCATCAATGATGATGATTTTTACATGGTTTTCAGGAAGAGAGATTCCCGGAGTAGTAACCGGGATTCTATCACAGAGTAAAACATGGAAATTAAAAGGAAAGGCGCTTTCTAATTCTTTAAGCCTTGTTTTGTCTTTGCCTTCAAGCAAATCAGGAGTGCAAAGAATACGAATTTGGAGTTCAGGATTTTCCTTTAATTTATCTTCCATCATCGAAAGAATTTCCTGAAACGCTTCTCCTGCACAAAAACTTCCAGATAATTCAATAGAATGCTTAGCAGATTTTACAAGCTCTTTTTTCCATTTAAAAGAGTCTAAAGAATCTTGTGTGACAATAACAGAGTGCCCATCTTTGTACTGATTTAATAAAGGAGCATTATTGCATTCTGCATTAAGTCCTAATATTTCTGTACTGGGATGCTCTAAAGAATTGGTGTATCCTACAAATAACGAAGATCCGGCAAGGGCTAAAGGCGCTGCAAGACCACCAAGTAAGCCCGCATCAAGTGCAATACCGGCAAAGAGAAGGGAATATGTGGCAGCATTTGAAACGCGCTCAACCATATTAACTGCATGCTGCTCCTTAAATACAGGGTCAACTTCGCCAAAGCCGTAAGACTTGATCGTTTCAGCAATATCTTTTGTTTGATTAGCCACAATATAAGCTGTAGAAAAAAAAGGAATAGAAGAAGAAGCCTCTAAAGATTGCTCAAGAGGAGCATCAACATAACGCACTTCTTCAACAGGAGAATCGTATATTGTCATAATAACCCAGTAATTTCAGATTCATCCGACAAATAAGTGCCCAATTTAATCTTTCTTCTCTCTGTGTGCTCTGTGCTCTCTGTGGTAAAAATTTATCGCAGAACATTGCATTTAACACGTTAGCCATATTTTTTTACCACAGAGAGCACAGAGCACACAGAGAGAAGAAAGATTAAATTAATCGCTTTCTCCATAAAAAGGCACTAATGTATCAAATGAGATTAATTTCGGAGTAATTATAACAATAAAAAGAATAAACTAAACTACATAATTTCTTGAATTAGGAAACGAGCCTTTTCAATAGAATCTTTACTAAAGGCAAGAAATGCAGAAGCGCGTTTATCCTCTCCCGATCTTTTGTAAAAATTCACTATGATAGATTGAAATTCTTCAAAATCTTCTTTTGTATGGATAAAGTAAGTCGCTTGTAATGCAGCATTTAAGAAAAGGGAAGGATTTCTGCCATCTACAAAAAGATCTAAAATCTCGAAAAGAGCCCCTAACTCTTCCTCTTTTAAGTCTTCTAAAATTTTCATCAGTAGGGAATAGGCTGCATCTTCATCAGTGAGCAAAAGGTCTCTTGCGCGCAGAATAGCAAATAAAGGATTTCCTTTTACATAATCATAAATCCCATTAAGAAATTCTGAAGCCTCTAGGGTATTACCAAGATCTATTTGCTCTGCAATGTATTCGTATAAAAATATTTCTAAATCGTTGGATAAATAACTAGAAATAAAAGCAAAAGCCTCTTTAGGCGTAAGGCCTTTATCTACTTGTTCATCAAGTAAATCTTCTAAAGTGGTTAAAAGAGGCTCAATATCCTCTAAATCGTATAAATCAATACGCACATCTAATTCATCACAAAAAATCGATAGGCTAGGGTTTTCAGAAAAATCTCTTCTCCAAATCTCAAAAATATTGAGATAAGCCTCATCATACCCCTCTTCGTCTTCTTCATCTAACCATAAACAATCGGTTAAATCTTCAGGAGTTCCACACTCTTCGGCATAAGAGGCAAAATTCTCTTTTGTGATCATGACCCCAAGACGCTTTAGACGCTTGTGAAGTTCTTCTGTGGGAAGAATCCTGTAATCCTCTACCTGCCAAGGTTTAACTTGGAGAGCTGGATCTTCTATCCAGTTTTTTCTTAAAAGGTTAAAAATGGCTTTTCCCTGAAGATGCATAAAAATCTCATATTGACAAAGAATTAAAGATGGCAAGAATACTATATTCTTTCAATTAGAGGAACACAAATGTCTTCAGAAATCGCTTTAAGGCCCTCAATGCCATCTCTTATCCCTACTTACCCTATCACTCCTCCTACTGATCAAGAAATTAGGCACCAAAAAATTAAAGGATTAATCCTTATTGCTTTAGGGATTACGACAATAGCCTTAGCGATTTTTGGGGCCTTACTTTGCTTAGGCGTACCAGCCGCAGTTCCTGTTATTTCAAATTTTATTGCGAGTGCCCATCCTATTATTTGCGGCCTTATTGGCGCTGGGGGAATTATAATTTCTGCTTTAGGAATTTTTGTTATTTATAAAGGAAGTTGTAACATAAAAGAAGCTAATAAAAAAAATAAATACGTAGAAGAAGCTAAAAAGATCACAGCAAATATTACTAAACTTGCTATAATTCCAAATCCTGAAATAATAAAAAGAGAAATGTTCTTAGATAAAATCAGCGAAGAAGAACTGAACGCCTTTATAACACGGATGCAAGCGTGTGGAGAGGCTTTAAACGAAGGCTTTATCTATGAAGCAGCAAAGATTAGAGTAGATAGAAATTATGGTAGTGAACAAAAAACATAAAAAACCCTTCCTTCTTTTAGAGCTCCTGATTGCCATCACGCTTTTCCTTTTTTGTACGCCTCTTTTTATTAAAGACCCCCTTCTTCTTTTACAAAAAGAAATAGCTTCATTAGAAAAAATGGAGCTTCAAAGAATTGCAGAAAACTCCTTTGCAGTCATTAAAGCAGATCTTTATAAACAAGAGATCTCCTATCATCTTTTATGCGCTTCTAAAAAAGAGGCCCTCTTTTTAGAAAAAGATACTCCTATTAAAATTGCTTATTCTCCTTTTCTTTCTAAAAGCTACAAAGAGAAGTATAAACTTTGGACAATTAAAGAAAAAAAGGAAGAAGAAGCGGGGAAAATTTTAAGACGCATAGGAGTAGAAATTGTTTTTACGCCTATAGGAAAGGGCGGACTTAAACAAGAACAGAAATTTCTATATGAAGTGTTTGTCTTAAAAACCAAAAAGATTGAGGCAAAACATGCTTAGACTTCTTTCGGGCAATTCTAAAAAGAAACGCCCCATAACCCTTTTAGAAATGGTAGTTGCCCTATTTCTTGCCGGAATCCTTTTAACAACAACCCTTCACTTTTTTCAAGAGTATGCAAAAACCCAAACAAAACTGAGAGTGGCTAAAGAAAACGTTTTAAGAAGAAGCTTTTTGCAGCTGCGTTTGAATCAACTTTTTACCAAAGCCTCCCTTTTAGAAAAAGAAGAAGTGGGAAGCTCTCCTGAATTTTATTCTGAAAATGAAGCCTTAATCTTTGATTTTGAAAATGGCATTGATTTTGAACCCGCATTCTCAGGTCCGCTTATTGCAAAACTCTACGTTAGCAAAAATGAGCTCCTCCTCGAATTTCAAGCAAAAAATGGGGCTACGCGTAAAGAAGTCCTATTACCCAATATAAAATCTGTAGCCTTTAAATTTTTTGATCAAGACGAAGGAAATTGGGTGAACCTCTGGTCTAAAGAAAAAACAATGACACCTCCTATTATTACGCTAAAAATCCAAGAAAAAAAAGTAAACGAGGCTTTAGATTTTTCCTTCTTTTTTCCTTCAGAAACCCCCATCACGTATAAAAAAGCATGAATATTCTTCCTCTTATTCTTACATTCATCATGGTTTTTACCCTTTCTGCCTCTCTTTTCATGGATGAAAAAAGGTCCACTTTTGCAGAAGGGAAAAACTATATAAGTTACATGCAAACAGAAAGAAGATTAAAAAATAGATTAGAGGCAAAGCTCTTCTCTAAAGAAGCTGCCCCCTCTAAAAAAGAACCCCAGGAAAAAGAAGAAAAACCAAAAAATTTAAATCCCATAGATTATAAAAGCAGACGCGTGGGCGCTCATTTATCCGCTATGGCAAAAATAAATATTGCGCCTCTTTTTGATACGCCCTCTCTTAAAGAGTACAGTCTTATTTATGAAACTGCAGCCAAGCTCATTAAAAATCTGTATTCCACGCAAACCTTTTATAAAGAAAAGCTAGAATACCAGCTTCTCGACATTCTTATTGCCGCAGGAAAAGAAAAAAAAGAAGCCCACTCTATTAACGAACTATTTTTAGAAGTCAAAGAGCTGCAACCTATTTTTTATAAAATCCTTAAAGGAACCCTTCATTACAATACCCAAACAAAAGAGGGCTGCCCTCCTTTAGAGGACTTTATCCTAATCGATTCCCAAACAAAAGCAAAGCCTATTGCCTTCTGTTTTGCCTCCATCCCTTTACTAGAGGCACTTTTTGGAAGCGAAATCACAAATGAAATCCTTGCCAAAGAAGAGGGCAAATGGGCAAAAGACCATAAACATCACACTGTTACGAAAGAAGAGCTCTCAACCCTACTTCAAAGCCTAAAACAAAGTCCGAGCGAACTCCTAGAACTCCTCAACTTCTCCCGAAAAGCCTCCCCCAAAAAAGAACTCACCCACACCGACCCCAAAACCAAAATCTGCATCAAAAAACCCCTCTAAAACAAAGAGAATTTCTCTCTCTCTTTCTTCCTCTGTGGTTTCTTCCCTCTGTGGTTTATCTTTGCTAACCCGAGTAGGCAAACAACTTAGCAAAAGATAAACCACAGAGGGAAGAAACCACAGAGGAAGAAAAAGAGAGGGAGAATAAAAAAAATTCTCATTGTTTATCTTTCTGAAGATAAAAGTCTGAGGATTTCTTTGTCTGTGATTTGGTCGAAGAATTTGTAGGAGCTTCCAACCGATTCGAAAAAGGAGGGGGTGGATAAAGAGATGATCTCTTCTACTTCTTTTCCAAGATCTTTAAGGGAGCCGGAAGGGGCTACAGGAACTGCCAGGACAATTTTTTGAGGCTCTTCTAAACGCAAAGCTTTAATAGCAGCTTTTATGCTTGCGCCTGTTGCAATGCCATCGTCAATAAGAATCACAGTCTTTCCCTTTACATCAAAAGCGGGGTGAGATCCTCTATAAAAAGCTAAACGCTCAGCAGCTATACGCTTTTCTTTTTCAATCTCTCTTTTCAGATAATCTGAGGAAACGCCAAGGATAGCAATCAAATTGTCATTAAAGACACCTTCCCCTTTTTCGTTGATGGCTCCAATTGCAAGCTCTTCGTTTCCAGGGGCTCCAATCTTTCTTATGACAATCACATTCAATGGAAGCTTAAGCGCTTTTGCTACCTCATAAGCTACAGGAACGCCTCCTCTTGTAATCCCAAGCACAACAGCCTCTTTTGCTCCCTTGTATTTTTGCAAAAGAGAAGAAAGCTGGACTCCCGCATCATGACGATCTTTAAAAAGCATTTTTTTCCTTTTTTTAGGGACTATAATTTGAATCGAGATTTTTTTAAATCTAACAATTAGCTATCTTAAAGGAAAACAGAGGGAAAAATGCGTTTACTCATTATGTTGCTTACTTTGGCATCGGGAGGTTATGGGCTTTGGTGGATCGGTGGCTCTCGCCCTGAAATTAAAACCAAGGTGGAAGAACTTCTGCATATGGGCTCGTTTCACACGCTAGAAGTGCGCTATAGTGCAAACCAAATTATGGAGGCGCATAGAAGAGAGCTTCTTAAAGACAACAGGCACAAATACCTTGAACCTCAGCTCAATTTTTATCCGTATGTGCTTTTAGAAGTGAAGTATTCCCTTTCTGAAGATAAAACAAATGAAGGAGTTATGCTTTGGGATTTAACTGATGGAGAAATGGTCATCGATACCAAAGACTGGGAAAAGACACATGGCTTTAGCGACTGCATCAATGCCAATACAGACAAGCACGAGTTTAAAATCATTAATATTCTGGCAAAAAAAGGGGGCGTCATCGATAGAGAGGGCCTCACTAAAGCATTGCATGTAGAAACAGATGTATTAGATGCCTGGATTGAAAATTGCAGAAGGAAAAAACTTGTTGTGCAATCAGGTAACCGCTACCGCCTTCATCTTAAAAACCCGCGCCTAAAAACTGTTCCTGAGACACGCATTGACGAAAGGCTTGTAACAAAATCCTTAAAAAACACCACCCGCCTATCGAATCATTACTCGGTTTCTCAAATAGAAAAAATCTCAAGAGCTGCTTTTGGCATCGACTTTGCTATTCGCAAAACAACCGATGTCTACCTTCCTGTCCATGGCATTGTCGTCCAAAACCCCGACGGCTCTGTGCACACAAGCCACTGGAACGCACTCAATGGCAAACCTCTCCACTCCTCCTACTTTATTGAATAGCCAAGAACTTCCGCGAGGGAAGAACACCAGGATAATTGCTGTCATAGATGAAAATTCCATTACTGCTAGAGACCCCAACTGCCAAATGAAAGCTCTCAGTCATCTCTTTGCACGAAACATGAAATGATGGATATTCACCTTCTTCGAAATACTTCATGGTGAAAGCTACAATTGTGGGTAATGCTTTAGACATTTGTGTTTTAGCTCCAATTTTTTCATTGTATATTTCAAGAGTTTTCTCTTTGTGCGACAAGTCCACGTATTCAGTTACCTCAAGCGTTTGATCCATTTTGATAAGGATAAAACATCTCTCTTCTCTTAAACCCTTATTCCCATGCTCTCTTCTCGCCTCGTGCCAAAAAGAAGCATATCCCCCTAAGGTTTCAAATTTAGGAGCTATGAGCTCACCATAACTATTAAGATTAAGAGCCTTTTGCGATCCATCTTGTTTTGTGAAGATGCGCGATAAAGTAATGACCATATGAGTTTGAAAAACACGTTTGCCAGAAACTCCAGGCTCAGGTTGCCAAAGACTCGAAACAAGCGCCTTTGGGAAAGGCACATCTTTACCAATATCTACATCCAGAAATTTTTGCCAGTGTTTTTGCCCAATAAATTTCACTTCCGTAGGTACAGGCAGGTCCCAAGCGAGGCGAGCCTCCCTGATTTGTTCCTGGTCATCCCGGTGATTTGTTATTGCAGACATAATCAATCCAGATAAAATATAAAAAGATAATTTTATAATTATACAAATTAAAAATCAACCACATTTTTTGTAAAAAAATCTTATTAATTTAATAAAAAATCAAAAAATGATATTATTATATAAAAAACAATCTCAAGGATTTTATGTCTTCCTTACTTTCCGCTATTACCACTAAACCATTAAACGCTGAGAGCTTTCCTCAAGTATTTGATCAATTAGTCAACAGGCTCGATATATACATAGCAGAAACAAAAGAGCAAGACATCGACCCCTTTTTTTTAAAGCTAATTATAGGAAGCATGCATTTTCATACGACTCCTAAAAATGAGTCTATTGATCTAAAGTTAAGCGAATTATCAGATGCAACTGAAATGTTCCTTCTTCAAAAAAAAGACGCTTATTATCTGGTTGATCGCTCGGTTTATAAGGAATTTTATCGCTGTTTTGCTTACGCAATGAAATACATGCCAAAAATGGGTCAATATTACGAAGCCCCTACCTGGACAACTTACGCAGAAGATAAAGATTGGGATGATTGGGAAAAAGCAGTAAGGCCAGAAGTCACTGCGTACTATGAAGGTTTTTGTCATCCTACAATTATTCGTAGGGCCATAATGCATCTTCCACAAAACGCAGTGATTGTTGAAATCTGTGGAGGTTCTGGGAAAATGGCCAAACAATTATTGGATACAGCTGCCAAGGCAGAGAAAACAATTGCCTCTTATATTTTTATCGAGAGAAATGCAAAACTTCTTCAAGAAGCACAAGTACTGCTTTCTTTAAATCCCAAAGTCAAAACAATTCCTTTAGATCTTTCCCTTCATTCTATTCCTTTAGAAAAAGAGTCTGTTGATATTGCCATAGGCAGCGGCGCCTTAAGCCACGTTGTTTTAAAAAATCGCTTTATTGCCTTAAACATCCTTGACGACCTTACAACTGTTTTAAAAGTTCACGGATTATTAATTCTTGGGGAATATATGGACAGTTTTCTCTGCAGTAGAGATTTTGAAGAAAGAGGCCTTAAGTCAATTTCCTACGATCACTTTCCTTATTACTCTCAAGGAAGCTCTGTTTACGTTTTAGAAAAGATTATTATACCCAAACAATCTCAAAAGTCGGCCAAGGGACGGGATTGAAAGCTGCCGAAAATCGACGACCGCAGGCTTCGTAAATGACTCTGTATTATAGTAATACAGGGTCATTTACGATCGTCGATTTTAGGCGCTTTGAACCCGTCCCTTGGCCGACTTTTGAGGTTGTTTGGGTATAGAGTCGCTTTTGACTCGGTGTTACCAAAAGCCACGGGGAGATATTCAACGATAAATTTTTATTGAATAATCACAATAGACTAAAAATCAACCACTTACTTATCCATCAAAAAGAAACACAAGACACATAAGCATGTCATTATTTGACTCATATGTTTCATTTTGATATCTTGAGTGATACATAAAGTAGAGGCAATATGAAATACCCTGCGATGGAATCTTCCACACTAGAATTTAAACGCACTCTTCCTGAAAACGACCAAATTATCAAGACGGTCATTGGATTTTGCAATCGAAGCGGAGGCAAGCTCATTATCGGCATAGATACAGAGCGCACAATCATAGGTATCGCAGAAAACGAAATTGAAAAAGTCATGGAGTATATTAATAAAAGTATTTTTGAATCTTCCTGCCCGCCTATTATTCCCTCCATTCATTCACAGAGAATCGCGGATAAATTTCTTTTGATTATCGAAGTCTCTAGCGGAATGAATAAACCTTATTACAGAAAATCGGAAGGCCTTGAGAAAGGGACCTATATTCGACTGGGGCGCTCAACAGTTAAAGCTACAGCCGATATGATTGAAGATTTAAAATGGCAATCTCGCGGCAGATCCTTTGATATGCTACCGACATATCACAGCAAAGAGGAAGATCTAGACAAACCAAAAATCTTAGAATTTCTAAACTCTAGAAAAGCCCCAAAAATCAAAACCGTTACGAGAGAGATCCTTTCTTCCTATGAATTTATTATTGAGGAACACGCCTCCCTTTATAGCACTGTAGGAGGAATTCTCCTCTTCGGAAAAACGCCTCAAAAATTTTTCTCAGAAGCAATGATTTTATGCTCCCACTTCTCCGGAGTTAGCGGAAGAGAAGCTATTGGAAGCATAGACTGCACCGGCACTTTATTCGAACAATTTCATATGGCCTATCATTTTATCACAACCAGGTTAAGTCGAGCATTTTCTATTCGCAGTATTAAAAGAGAAGAACAATTAGAAATTCCAGAAACAGCTCTTAGAGAAATGTTACTAAATGCGATTATTCACCGAAACTACCACATTAACGCCCCCACTAAGATAGCTATCTATGACAATAGAGTAGAAATTTTTAGCCCTGGGGTATTTCCCGGCCCCCTGGATACACAAAATCTCAAAATGGGCCTAACCTTTATCCGAAATAATGTCATCTGCAAGGCATTCCGAGAAGCTGGATACATTGAAAAACTAGGTTCGGGCTTCATTGCTTTATTTGAAAGTTATGAGAAAAGAGACCTTTACCCTCCGGAAATTATTGAAGGAGAAGGCTTTATTAAATGCATTCTTCCAAGACCTTCCTTCACTTCAAAACTCCCCAAAAAAAACACCGAAAGCACTCCTCTTTTAGCCCTTTTTGAAGTAGCAGAAGAAGTTGCTATTTCAGATGTCATGAAGGCTCTCCACCTCTCTCGCCCCACAGCCGGCAGAAGACTTGCAGATTTGATCGACAAAGGACTAATCGAACAAATAGGACAAGGAAAAGGAACTCGCTACCGTAAGACTAGAAACTAAGAAGCCTCTATACCCAAGTTAACTTGGGTATAATTAGTCTTGCAACAAAAGGTTCTAGATTGTAAAATCACGGCCTTATTCCTGGAAAGGTGGCTGAGCGGCCGAAGGCACGTCCCTGCTAAGGACGCGTATCTTTACGGGTACCGTGGGTTCGAATCCCACCCTTTCCGATTTAGCCTTGAACTTACGTTCAAGGCTTTTTTTATTTTATGGCTTTGCGTATGATAAAAAAAACCAAAGGCCTATCTATGTCAGAAAATACATCAAAAGTTATTATCCCTCCTAATTCCAAAGAATCTGAAATGATGGTTCTAGGTTGCATGCTTACAAATGTCAATGCGCTTAATGCAGCAGCTGACGGATTAGACGAGTCTGATTTTTATTACACCGAACATAAAATCCTTTTTCAGACATTAAAAACAGCTTATAAAAACGATAAACCTGCCGACATCCACCTCATCTGTGAAGAACTCAAGAGAATGGATAAACTTAAAAGTGTTGGAGGCGTTGCTTTTGTTACAGGCGTTGCGCAATACGCTGGAACATCAGCTTACATTGAGGAATACGTAGAGCTTGTAAAAAACAAGTCGATCCTTAGAAGAATGATTGCGACATCGCAAGAAATCGAGAGAAAAGCCCTTAACGAACCTCAAGATGTGGCCCAAGCTTTAGATGATGCGCAGCAGCAATTTTTTGCCATCAGCCAAGTAGCAAATCCTACAGGCGGCGTCCTCATTAAAGATATTTTATCAGGTGTTAAAGCAAGCTCCAAACTTCCCTTCTTAAAAGAGCTTCAAGAAAGACAAGAGAAATATCAAAGTAAAGGAGCTGAAGAAACAGGAATTACAGGAATCCCTACGCACTTTATTGACCTTGATAAAATGATTAATGGGCTAAACAATTCTAACCTAATGATTCTAGCTGCGCGCCCTGCCATGGGAAAAACAGCTCTAGCCATTAACATCGCTGAAAACCTCTGCTTTAAAAACGACCTTCCTATAGGAGTGTTTTCTTTAGAGATGAGCGCTGAGCAGCTTGTCCATAGAATTGTTTGCTCTCAAGCAGAAGTTGAATCGGATAAAATTAAAACAGGCGCTCTTGCTGGCTCAGAATTTCAGCGCATTGTAGGCGCTGTAAACATGATGCAAAAAGCGACCATGATCATTGATGATCAGCCAGGGCTTAAAATCACAGACCTTCGCTCAAGAGCAAGACGTATGAAAGAAGCCCACAACATTTCTTGCATCATCGTCGACTACCTGCAACTTCTTTCTGGCTCTGGCTTCTCTAAAAATGCCGAGAACAGACAAAACGAGATCTCTGAAATTTCAAGAATGCTAAAAACTCTTGCTAGAGAGCTAAACATCCCCATCATCTGCCTCTCACAGCTCTCAAGAAAAGTCGAAGACAGAGCAGGCCATAGACCCATGATGAGCGACATCAGAGAAAGTGGAAGCATTGAGCAGGATGCGGATATTGTGATGTTCTTGCTTAGAAGGGAATACTACGATCCATATGATAAGCCGGGATTAGCAGAGCTTATTGTAGCGAAAAATCGGCATGGTGGCATTGGAACGGTTAACTTAACGTTCCGCAAAGAAATTGCTCAATTTGCTAATTATTCGCCGGGGCTTGTAAGCGGATCTACAGACTCGAATGAAGATGCCTTTGCCGCCTTTGCCCCAAAGGCCGGTAAACCCTCCAACGAAGAAGACTAGTCTTCTTTCTTTGTGCAAAAGTGCAAAGAAAAAAATTTACTTCTACTCAAAAAAATATTTCTCCTTCTGAGATTGAAGAGTTCTTTACTTTTTATTGGAGGAAGCGGTAGTATGTTTCTTTGATCATGTGGAGTATTTAAAATATGTCATCTGTAAAGAAAAAACGTAAATATAAGATCGCTAAGCATAAGCGTAAAAAGCGCAGCAGACGCGATAGACATAAAAAGAGCTAAACAAAAATAGTTTTTTGTTTCTCTTTTGTACCTTACAAGGACAGAGTTTTCTCTGTCCTTTTTTATTAAATGTTGTGGAATATGTGGAATTATCCTGAAGAATTTGATGTTATTGTTGTAGGAGCTGGGCACGCAGGTTGCGAGTCGGCGCACGCTTCTGCCCGCATGGGAGCAAAAACACTACTGCTTACCATGAATCTCGATACGATTGCCAAGATGAGCTGCAACCCTGCTATTGGGGGAACTGCTAAAGGACATATTGTAAGAGAGATTGATGCCCTTGGCGGCATTATGGGTAAAATCACCGACAAAACAGGCATCCAATTTAGAATGCTTAACGCCTCTAAAGGCCCAGCTGTTTGGTCTCCAAGAGCGCAAGCCGATAAGTTCGCTTATCAAATGGCCATGAAGCATCATCTTGAAGGGGTTGAAAACCTTTTTATCAAGCAAGGGACAACCGAGTCTCTTATCGTTAAAGATCAAAAAATTGCAGGGGTAAATACCTTAGAAGGCATTGCTTATCATGGAAAAACCGTGATTGTGTCTTCTGGTACCTTTATGCGCGGCCTTGTTCATATTGGAGAGGTACAGTACGCAGGAGGAAGAGCCGGCGATAAACCCTCTCTTGGACTCTCAAGCCATCTAGAAGAGCTTGGATTTCTTCTTGGCAGGCTCAAAACAGGAACACCTCCTCGCATCAATAAACGAAGTATCGATTTTTCTAAATGCGAAGTGCAGCATGGCGATGTAGGCGTAAAATTTTCTTTTGATGAACAAGAAGGCCCCTGCCTCCCCCAAGTCCCTTGCTATATCACCTACACAAATGAAGAAACTAAAAAAATTGTTTTAGAAAATTTACACAGATCTCCTATGTATTCGGGCGCTATTAAAAGTAGAGGACCGCGCTATTGCCCCTCTATTGAAGATAAGATGGTGCGCTTTGCCGATAAAGAAAGGCATCAAATTTTCCTAGAGCCAGAAGGGCTTGAAACGAATGAATACTATGTAAACGGCATCTCTTCTTCGCTCCCTTTTGATGTGCAATACGGCATGCTCCATACCATTATAGGCCTTGAAAATGCAGAAATTATGCGCCCTGCCTATGCCATCGAATACGATTACATCACTTCAGGGCAACTCCAGCTCTCTTTAGAAACACGTCTTATTGAAGGTCTTTTCTTTGCTGGGCAAATTAATGGCACAACAGGCTACGAAGAAGCTGCGGGGCAAGGAATCATTGCAGGAATTAACGCCGCACTAAAAGTACAAGGCAAGCCTGCCTTTGTCTTAAAAAGATCAGAGGCCTACATTGGCGTGATGATTGATGAGCTTACCTCACGCGATCTTGAAGAGCCTTATAGAATGTTTACCTCAAGAGCAGAGCATAGACTTTTGCTTAGACAAGATAACGCCGATTTAAGACTTCGCGCGTATGCTTATGAGCTTGGCCTAATAAATGCTGCAACATACCAAAAAACAATCGATAAAAAAGAGGCAATGGAAAACCAGATTGCTTCTTTTAAAAAAATCTATAAGCAAATTGGAGGCAAAGGGGTATCTCTTAGCGCTCTTCTTTGTAGACCTGAATACTCTTACAAAGAGCTTCTTGAGCTTTACCCAGAAAACGTGACAGATCATGGGCATGAAACTAATCTGCAAATAGAGCTCTACATCAAATATGCAGGCTATATTGAAAGGCAACATAATGAGGTATCTAAGCTTAATAATTTAGAAGGCATTCTTATTCCCCCTCAGATCGATTTCCTCTCTATTAAAGGGCTTAGCAATGAAGCTAAAGAAAAACTTCACCGCTTCCGCCCTCAAAACCTAGGAATTGCCTCTAGAATTTCTGGGGTGTCTCCTGCAGATATCTCCGTTCTTATGGTAGCCCTCCAAAATAGAGGCTACAAGGACCCCTCTTGCCACTGCTAATCCTTCATTTAAAAAACACCCCCATCTTTGAGCAGCTCCAAATAGAAGAATCTCTTCTTAGAGAATGCACACAAAATTACTGCATCATTAATGAAGGCTCTTCTCCTGCAATTGTCATGGGAATCTCTGGAAAACCAGAAGAACTGATTAATCAAAATAAAATAGCTGAAGCAAACATCCCCATTATTAAAAGATTTAGCGGGGGTGGCACTGTAGTTGTAGATGAAAACACGTTATTTGTGACCTTTATTTTTGCTAAAGAAAGGCACGCCTTTAATCCATTTCCTGAACCGATCATGCAGTGGTCGGCAGACTTTTATAAAAAGGTTTTTGCGCACAACCTTTTTGCCTTAAGAGAAAATGATTATATATTGGGTGATAAAAAATGCGGCGGCAATGCTCAGTACATAAAAAAAGAGCGCTGGCTGCACCACACTTCCTTTCTTTGGGATTATACAGAGGAAAAGATGGAATACCTCCTCCATCCTAAAAAAACACCCTCTTACAGAAAGGAAAGACCCCACACAGAATTTTTATGCAAACTCAAAGACTTCTTCCCTTCTAAAGACCTCTTCATCAACTCACTGAAAAATACCCTTACAGCAGAATTCAAAACCAAAAACATCACCCTCCAAGACATCGAGCCCCTTCTAGAAAAAGACCACCGCAAATCCACCACACACCTCACCCTAAAAAACCACAAAGGGCTGTAATTTTTTTCTTCTCTCTCTTTCTTCCTCTGTGGTTTCTTGTCTCTGTGGTTAAAAAAATGCAAGCCCTTGCGTGCTCAAGTGTTAGCCAAAGAATTAACCACAGAGGGAAGAAACCACAGAGGAAGAAAGAGAGAGAAGAAAAAAAATACTTCTCTCTGTTATTCTTTTAGGGCTTTTTCGATGAGGTCGAGGAAATAGTTTTCGTCTAGGATGGCTTCTAGAGTATCAACTGATACGATCTGTGAAGAGGTTATAAGGCTAGAAATAGGAATGACCTCTCCTGTTTTGGCATTGATAGGAGCTACAATGTTCTCTTTTCGATCATCGAGATATATGTTGTCGTCAAAAAAGAAGGATATTGTATCTGGATCTTCTTGATCGATATAAAAAGGCTTTCCGTACTTACCTTCCATCTTTCCCTTCACCCAGTGTTTCCAATCGTCTTGAATCGCTAAATGGCCAGATGAGCGCAAAACCTCATAGACAGCATAAGGCTCTTCATGCATCTTTTCGCTTTCCATGGTAGAGAGCTTCCCTTCTCTAAAAGTGCCAAAGCGGCTAAATACTTTGTTCTGAAACAACTTTATTTCTTCTGCAACCTCAAAGACTTCAACCCCATAACTTCTTAAGATAATCGAGTAAGAGATATCTTTTTTATCAAGTTCGTTAATAAGCCGATAAAAGGAGGGAAACACTTTTCCTCCCGATTCTTGTAAAATATTTAAAGCTGTGTGGTATGTACTAGCCACTTCTTGATAAAGAAGATGATTTTGATCCTTTAGGTGATCAACAAAATGGTTTAGATATTCAAGTCTTCTTTTTTTAAGAGGTAAATCATCTTCACGCCCAGGAAGAAGAATTCCTACGTAGCGCTGGTAAGAAATGGGCTCTAAAAGAGTATCATCCCAGCAAGCCTTGGTTTTTTCAGCAAGAAGCTGATTAAGAGTATCTTCAACCGATTTATTGGTTGCCTTATCCTGAGCAATGAGCGTTTTATTGATATCAAAATTAAGGAGCAAATGGGGCTCAGCATAGGTAACGGATCCTATGAGTATTAAAATAGCTAGAGTCCAACGCATACTCCTCCAAAGTTAAATGAATAGATATATTAACAAAAATCCTATATTAGAGGTATTAAATAAAAAACGTAATAAATTTTATTTTTATTTGTATTAACCCAAGGAAACCTTCTTGGAAAAGCTAAAAAAATACCCGATGGTTAACCATCGGGTATTTAGCTAAAGGCCTTATTACTGACAGGTATTAGCAGGTACAATGTCTACTGGACCGCCTGATGGGATAGGGATCCCTGGAGGAGGAGGGCTGAAGTTAATTGACCCAACATTCCTTTGATACCCTTCTTCTAGGTTAATTTTATCATGCATCATAGAAATGTTATATAAGCTGTATCCATCGCCATTAGGGTTCTCTGTGCTAACTACATTACCTGTGCTTACATTATCCAAAAGCTGTAAGCAAATGCTGCCTGTAGGCTGGCCCATTATACTGAAATTTATAGCCAAAAGACCTCCATAGCCCTGATTGTCCTTAAGAATATTATCTCTTACAATAGCTCTAACATCACCTGTGGGGGAAGTAAATGATTCGTTAACTACCCCAATCCCTCCTCCAAAAAATGTCATGCCAGGCGCCGTTCCGCCCCCACTAATGGTGTTTTTTGTAATGGTTACTTTCACATCACCTGAAGAAAGAGTGCCCGCTGCAATACCAAAGTTTTTAGATGCTGTAACGGTGTTTTCTGTAATAAAAGCAGTTAATGAAGCTGATGAAAAAGCCTCACAAGCAATTCCTACAGAAGCACTACTTCCTGTAATAGGAACAACAATGCCGGGAACAACATTATTTCCTTGAACAAGAACGTCCATGGAGCCAGTTCCCCCTAAGGATTGAGTTCCTGAGCTCACAGAAATTCCTGCACCTTCTTGGTATAAACAAGTATTCTCTAAGATAGAGATTTTAGCTTTTGAGCTACCCGTACCCTCAACCATAATTCCTATAGGAGGAGTGAATACAAAAGGCATTACTGATTGCGTCCCTTCAAATCCAATAGGAGCTATAATGGTGTTATTGGAAATCAAGATTTCTTCTTCAATACTGCCTTCTAACGATATAGAAATGCCCAAGCCCCCCTGATTATTAAAGATATTCTTTTTAATAGAAACAAGAGCTGCAGCAGTGGTATTCGAGATAGCAATACCATTTGAATTTTCGTCTACAATGCTTGTAGAGAAAATGTTATCTTCAACAGAAATCAACCCAGATAAATTGGTTAAACTGATAAATGTTTGAGGAACATCTGTTGTAAATTCGTTCTTCTTTATATTTACACGGGCTACATCAGTACCTGTAACTGTTGCTATATTAAGATGTAATCCTGACAAGGTGTTGTCACTACCAAGTGTCACGCTGCCCTCAATCAGAGGCTTACCTCCCTGCTCTATAGGAACTGTTACATTCCCAATGGTTGTGGGAAGAGTATAGGCAAGACCTGAGCCTAAAAGCATTTGCACATCTTTTAAGGCAATGCCAATATCCATTCCTTTTGAAGTGCCATCGCCTGTAAATACATAAATGATGTCATGGGCTTTAGAATTGTTTTGTGCAAGAAGGAGCGTTGGATAAGGACTTTCGAATGTGCCATT
>Ga0207097_1056_pt1 | contig 19642 bp, 18 predicted proteins | sample Alteio_BWMinHeat_87_FD_153541 | JGI IMG/M metagenome (GOLD analysis project Ga0207097, IMG submission 153541) | Enriched cells from forest soil in Barre Woods Harvard Forest LTER site, Petersham, Massachusetts, United States -... | ecosystem: Environmental > Terrestrial > Soil > Temperate forest >...
GGGATTGAATTTCTTCCAAAAAAGGATAGCGTGGATTCCATTGGAATACACGCGTTTTTCCTTCTAGAAAACTAACAAGAAGTCCCCCCTCCTCTAGTTTACGCAAGGTCTTTTGGATGGGATCAAGGGCTGATTCAAAAACTCGGCTAAGCTCAGTTGCATTGGCTTTACCATGCAAATAGAGATAAATGATAATTTTTTCCACATTTTTATTCGCAAAAAGATACTCTAGCATAATACACCTATTTAATAGGTAATATAACCGATTTAATAGGTGGTTGTCAAGAGTCTGTTTTTGCTACAGATTCACTTAAAGTCCCCAAGAATGACGCTTTTTTAGAGAAATCGCCTCCTCTTTATAGTAAATTAACAATTGCCAAGTATAATATGTTCATAATTATTTAAAAAAACCCAAGGATAGTAAAATGCTTACGCCGATTGCAGATTCTAGTAATGAAATTATTTATAACGCCCCAATGTCCAAAAAAAGGGAATGTATAGCAGGAGTTATATTGGTTCTCGCTCTTGGAGCTATTGGAGCAGGAGTTTATTTTGCAGTTACGGGAAATCTTGGACTTTCGGCCTATGTCCCTATGCTTGTAGTAGGAGGCATTACAGCAGCTACTTCAACCGTAGCGTTAGTTATTCTCCACAAGCGCCGCAAAACAAGTGAAATAGTAAGTCAGCCGCTTCTCCACTCTTCCCCACCTGAAGCTACCACAGAAGCTGCCGCAGAAAAAGATCCCGATGACTCTGTCGTAGAACAAGCGATTGGAAATATCCTCATTCAGACAAAAATTACTTGGAACAAGGATGAGAAACGTTACACTGCAGGACCTCAGCAAGATCTGACCATTCGAGCACCTATGGGGCAAACAAAATATGTTTGGGATGATAAAAACCTACGCTATATGGAGAGATAGTTTTATACCGGGGTTGTTTCATCCATATTATCGATTAATAAGGTAAGTTCCCCTTTTGCTACAACTGAGGTTACATCCCAATACATATTAAACCTCATTTTTATTTATATTGTATTATACTTCATATTTTAGAGCTATTTCTCTTCCCCCTCCTACTCGTGCCCGTGTGCGTGCCCGTGCCCGTGCCCGAATTGATTGGTGTTATTGCATAGGAAACGCAAAAGAACAAAGAACGTTAGTTCGGGCACTGGCACGGGCACGCACACGGGCACGAGTAGGAGGGGGAAGAGAAATAGCTCTATTTGGGAGAAGATCTGGAGACTTGGATGTATTCAATTTCGGAGACATCGGGGACGAAATGGCCTTCTAGGATGAGGCTTTTGATTTTTTCTTTATCGACAACTTCTTCGGTTTTAATGGCGTCGAAGGTTCTTGCTACTTCGAGGGATGTTTTAATGGAGAGGCGGCCAATGCGCCGCACCTGAAAAGAGGATAAGCGAATAGTCTTTAACTCTTTAGGCATTAATTCTAAAATTTCTTTGGAAAGCGTCTCTTTTTGCTCTTCTAGAGCTTTTATTTGATCTGCTAGCTCTTTATAAGAAATAACCTTTTGCTCTAGATCCACTTTAATTATCCCGAAGAATTACGCTTTTTTAGAGGAATTACCAGGCAAGCGATAAGATATATAAATATCATAGGAACAAATCCTGTAAATATAAGAATCAGGATAGCAATTAAGCGCACAATAGTAGGATCAACTTCCATATATTCAGCAAGTCCTCCGCAAACCCCGGCAATTTTTCGATCCGTTCTAGAACGATATAACCTTTTCATAAAACCCTCCTAATAACTCCATACTACACAGATTTTCTTTTTATTCACATTATAAATAAATTATTTTAAAAAACTCCAATTTCTTTATATAAAATTAATGTTTATGGAGTATAATATTTATATTATTTAGAAAATCAGGAGAAAAGCAAAATGATTCCATTACTTTCAGAATCCAGTAATGAACATGCCCCCATTAGATTCCCAAAAAGGGAATGTATAGCAGGGGCTGCGTTAGCTCTCGCTCTTGGAGCTATTGGAGCAGGAGTTTATTTTGCAGTTACGGGAAACCTTGGCCCTTCAGCCTATGTCCCTATGCTTGCAGTAGGAGGCATTACCGCAGCTGTTTCTACCGTAGCGTTAGTTATTCTCTCTAAGCGCCGCAAAACAGGTGAAATAGGAAGGCAGCCGCTTCTCTCGGCCTCCCCACCTGAAGCTGCCGCAGAAAAACACCCCCCTAAAGCAATTGATTGCATAATTGGGGACAAACTCATTCTCTTTGTGAACTTGGTTTGGGATGAAGAAGAGAATCGTTATACAGCCAAAAAAACTCCCGATCCTATTACCATACGGGGAACGTTTGAAACTGATAGAGTATACGTTTGGAATGATCACGATCTATGCTTCTACATAAAGCAATAGTTTTTATACCGGGGTTGTTTCATCCATATTATCCATTAAAAGGTCAAGGGCCGCATCATCTATACTGACTTTGGGAGAAGCAGACGGCTTCAGAAGATCCGGAGATACAGTCAGTGAGGTAAAATCAGGATGGAGGTTTAATCCCTTGGTCACCTCAGAATACAAAGGTAAGTGTGCATTTTTTACAGCTTGCTCATAAGAGTTTAAAGAGTGATGAACAGGAAGAGGCATTTGTATCACGGGAAGAGGTTCACTATGATGAGAAATAGTTATAGAAGGAACTTTTTGCGGAGAAGAAAAAGGAATTGCTTTCGGCATCAAGGAGCTAGAGGCTGATTTATACGCCTTATTGATTGCAGTGCAAAAAAGCCAATTATGAGCATTTGGACAAAAAGGTGTAAAGCAAACGCCTCCCGTTTTAATAGTTACGCAAAGCACTGTTTTCTGAGAAAGGAGATCTATAACAGGCGCAGCCAATTCGACAATAGCCTTCTGTCTCTTTTTAAAAGAACGCTTAGCTTGATTTTTTGCTTGTTCTGAAAGAGGGGAATCCTCTTGTATATCATAATTCAAAACAGCAGCTAATATTACACCTTTATTAATTGCAGACATAAAAACCTCATAAATTAAAAGATTCAAAGGTCAATTATAAAGGATCTATTAAAAAAACAGCAACCATTCAATAAAAGTCTTTAGAGTAAAAAAAACTTAAAAAGAAAAATTAGAGGTTAGTTTCTAATTCATACTTCATACTTTTTTTAAGCGAGGGTGATTTCCTTGCAGAGGTAGACGTCTTGGATGCTGTGGAGTAGCTCGATCCCCTCTTTTAAGGGTTTTTGGAACGACTTTCTGCCAGAAATTAGGCCAATGCCTCCTGCGCGCTTGTTTATAACAGCTGTTTGAATAGCGTCATGCAGGTCATTATCTCCTGAAGGGCCACCTGAATTGATAAGTCCCATTCTTCCCATGTACTGGTTTATGACTTGATAGCGCGTTAAATCGATCGGGTGATCGGTGCAAAGGGTTGTATACATTTTTTCTGTTTGCTTGCCAAATTTAAGGGCCTTAAATCCCCCATTGCAGGTAGGAAGCTTTTGTTTAATGATATCGGCTTTAATGGTTACGCCTAAATGGTTAGCTTGTCCTGTTAGATCGGCTGCATCGTGGTAATCTTTATCAGCTGTTTTAAAAGCTGGATTGCGCAAATAACACCAAAGCACTGTTGCCATACCCAAATCATGTGCCATCTCAAAGGCTCTTGCGACTTCAACAAGCTGGCGGCGGCTATTATCTGAGCCAAAATAAATGGTAGCCCCCACAGCTACGCATCCCATCTCATAAGCTTGCTTAATAGAGCCAAACATGATTTGGTCAAACGTATTGGGGTAAGAGAGGAGCTCATTATGGTTAAATTTTAGAAGAAAAGGAATTTTGTGGGCATAGCGCCTTGCAACAGAGGCTAAAACACCTAGAGTTGTTGCAACGGCGTTGCATCCCCCTTCTAGAGCAAGTTTCACAATATTTTCAGAATCAAAATAGTCTGGATTAGGAGCAAAAGAAGCTCCTGCTGTATGTTCAATGCCTTGGTCGACAGGTAAAATGGAAAGATAGCCTGTATTAGAAAGCCTTCCATGAGAAAAAAGAGTTTGCAGGCTTCTTAGAACGCGGATGTTTCTATCGGATGGGCTAAAAATTCTATCAACCCAATCAGAGCCTGGAATATGAAGCTTTTCCTTAGGAACAGTCTTACATACATGCGTTAATAAATCTTGAGCATTTTCTCCTAATAGATTTTCAATGTCTTTGTATGAGCGCGCCATGGGGAATCTCCTTTTTAACAAGTTGCTTTCTCATTAGCCTGTGAGGCAAATGCACGATTTCTATCGTTTCTTCCTCGGCATGGTATCCCATTTGTTTATAAAATCCAAGACTATCTTCCCTGGCATAAAGATACACTTCTTGATATCCCTTATCATTTAAAAAATGCTCGAGAGTAGCAATAAGCTTTCTTCCAAAGCCTTGGCCGCGGTATTCTTCACTAATTGTCATTTGGAAAAGGCGTCCTTTAATGGCGCTTTCAGGATGAAAAAGAACACAGCCAACAAGATCCTTTTTATCAAAGGCCACAAAATGCAAGCTGTCTTTATCTTCAGGAATCACTTCAGAACCGGGAGGAAGCCCCAGAGGCTTTCTTAAATTTTCCCAGCGAAGCATTTTTTCTTTTACATATTCAGGATCATTTGTCTTGATAAACCTAAACTTCATAAATCCTCCCCTTAAGAAAAAACAAAGAGACATAAATTTTTTCTCTCTTTCTTCCTCTGTGTGCTCTGTGATCTCTGTGGTAAAAAAATATGCTAACACGTTAGATGCAATGTTCTGCGATAATTTTTTACCACAGAGATCACAGAGCACACAGAGAGAAGAAAGAGAGAAAAAATTTTACCCTCTTTGTTTTTCTTCTTTCTCTTTATTTTGCATATGCCTTAATCGACAAACAAAAGCAAACTTTTTAGGTATTCGCCTTCGGGATGGAAAAGGTTAATGGGATGGTCTATTGCTTGGGTGTGTCTTTCTACAATTTTTACAGTTCTCTTGGCAAGAGCTGCTGCTTGAGAAATAAGATTTTGGAAAAGAGCTGTGTCTATAAAATAAGAGCACGAGCAGGTAAGAAGAAGAGAAGCGGGTGGCATTTTTTTGAGGGCTCTTTGGTTAAGATCGATATACCCTCTACAAGCATTATCGACATCGCTTCTTTTTTTGGCAAAAGCTGGAGGATCTAAGATAATCAGATCAAAATTTAAGGGGTCATTTTTTAAAAAGGTAAATACATCCGACTCTTCTACTTTATGTATAGAAGGATCAAATCCATTTAAAAGGGTGTTTTTTTCTGCGTAGCTAGAAGCTTTTTTACAGCTATCAACGCTTACTACTTCCTTAGCTCCCCCTTTTAAAGCAAAAAGAGAAAAGCCTCCTGTATAGGAAAAGCAGTTTAGCACTCTTTTATTAAAGCTGTAGCTAGCAATTTTTTCTCGCATAGAGCGCTGATCAAGAAAAAGTCCGGTTTTTTGTCCATCCATTAAAGGAACAAGGAATTTAATATCGTTTTCCATCACTGTGATTTCTCTAGGAACTTCTCCGTAAAGAATTCCTGAATATTCCTCAAGGCCTTCTTGAGCTCTTGAAGAAGAGGTGGACTTTTCATAAATCCCTTTTGGGATAAAAAGCTCTACAAGAAGCTTTATAAGAAGGGGTTTTAGTTTTTCCATACCAGCTGTGCTAATCTGGATCACAAAGATGTCGTTATATTGATCGATAATGAGTCCTGAAAGGCCATCTCCTTCAGCATTAACTAAGCGAAAGCACGTTGTGCGGCTCATATTAATAAGGGATTTTCTTAAAGCGAAGGCAGCTATTAGCTTTTCTCTAAGCACCTCTTCTATCTCTTTTTTCTCAAAGCTAAGCATTCTTCCGGCAATGCTATTTTTTGTATGGAAATATCCGGTCCCAAGAAAGATGTCTTCATGGCTATATAAGGCAAGGATATCCCCATCAGAAAAAGAAGGAGCTTCAGCAATGGCTCCAGAAAAAATCCAAGGGTGAAAACGGAGTAAGGACTTTTCTTTTCCCGGCTTTAAGACAACTTTTTTCATTGTGCCAGCACTAGTTTTTGTTTAGAGGGCTTTTTAGAAGGTGTAGAGTAAGAAGAGACAACTCTTCCAATAAGATCGCACTCAGCTACCTCTGTAATTTCTACTTCGTAGTACTCTCCAAAAGCTTTTACTTTTCTGCCATCGTTAATAATGACTTGGCCATCAATCTCAGGACATTGCCCATAAAAGCGCCCTCTCATAAGAAGCTCTGTTTCAGGGTGGTATCCCTCAACCATCACTTTAAGTTTTTTGCCGATGTAGCTTTTATTCTTTTTCTTTACAACTTTCATCTGAGCTTTAGCAAGGCGCTCAAAGCGGCTTTGCTTCACTTCTTCACTCACATGGTGAGCAAATTTTGCAGAAGAAGATTTCTCTTCCATTGAGTACTTAAAAATCCCCACATTATCGAGGGGATGTTTTTGAACAAACTCTAAAAGCTCTTCGAATTGCTCTTCTGTTTCGCCGGGGAATCCTACCATTAAGCTTGTGCGGATGACAATATTTGGAATCCGTTTTCTTAAAAGCTCGATCGTATGAATGATTTGCTCTTTAGAGGTTTTTCTGCGCATTGCTTTAAGCATTTCATTATTAATATGTTGTATAGGCATATCGAGGTAAGGACAGATGCGGGGATCTTTTTCAATAATGGAAATAAGCTCTTCTGTGATTTCATCAGGATAAAGGTAAAGAAGGCGCAGCCAAAAATCCTGGTCTTTTTTAAGGATCTCTTTTAAAAGATTCTCAAGACCTCCAAGTTCTGGATTGTCTTTTCCATAATCGCCTAAATCTTGCGCAATTAAAATGACTTCTTGAACACCTGTTTCAAGAAGCAAATTAAACTCTTTTAACACTTGAGAAGTCGGTTTACTGCGAAGAGGGCCTTTAATGGTTGGAATAATACAAAAGGCGCATCTTTTTGCGCAGCCTTCTGCAATCTTTAAATAAGCGTAGTTCTTAGGTGTAGAAAGGGTTCTTGGCACTTCTCCTATTTGCAAATAGCTTCTTGCTGAAGTGATGGCTTCGCCGCTTCCTTTAGATTCTATAGCCTCTAAGATTTTTTCCACATCACCAGAGCCTAAAAAGTAGTGCACATCAGGGTAGAGTTCTTTAATTTCGTGGCTATGGTTTTGTACCATACATCCTGTCACAACAATTTTAGCTCCCTTCTTTTTATCTTGGGTCAAAGCGCCAATTGTGTCGCACGATTCTTTTCTTGAAGCTGCTAAAAAGCCGCATGTATTTACAACAAGATAATCCGCATCTTCTATTTTATCTGTAGCCTCATAGCCAGATTTCAAAAGAATACCGATCATCACTTCTGTATCTACTAAATTGCGTGCGCAACCAAGACTTGTAAAGTGAATTTTATTGCCTAAAACATCTCCAAACATAAGATAACCCTCTGAAATCTACTTTTCTTGCAAATAATGATAAGAGGTGCTTTGATTAATAAGAATTAAATAAATAAATTTACTATGAAATTAAATTTTTTAATACCCATCCTTCTGCTAGGTTTCTCTTGTCAAAAAGGGTCCGAAGCTTCAAAAAAGATTCCCCAAGAATTAAGAATGAATTTACACGGAGAGCCTCTTTGCCTAGACCCTAGAAAAGCAAACGATGTAACCTCCATTAATGTTTTAGGCGCCTGTTTTGAGGGGCTTATGCGCCTTGGAGAGGATCGCTCTTTAGCCTTTGGGGTTGCAAAAGAGGTAAAAGTTTCTGAAGACCTAAAAACATATATTTTTTCTTTAAGAAATGCGACCTGGTCAGATGGCGTGCCTATTACAGCCTTTGACTTTATGGATAGCTGGCTCTCTATTCTTGATCCTTCCTTCGCCTCTGAATTTGCCCATGAACTTTTTATTATAAAAAATGCCAAAGCTTACAGGGAAGGAAAGGCCACAAAAGAAGAAATAGGCATTAAGGCTATTGATAATCAAACTCTTGAGGTTCAGCTTGAATACCCTATTCCCTATTTTTTAGATCTTGTATCTATTGGGTATTTTTATCCCGTTCCTTCGCATATTGCAAAAAGTAATCCTCTTTGGGCTAAAAAATATAGTAAGGACTTTGTGGGAAATGGCCCCTTTAAGCTAGCTGAGTGGCAGCATTATAATGAAATCACCCTAATTAAAAATGAGGCTTACTGGGATAAAGATAAGGTAAAACTACAAAAAATCTACCTTCCCATCATTCAAGATGTCTCTACAGAGCTCTCGATGTATGAAAATGGAGAGCTTGATTGGGCAGGAGCCCCTTTTTCGAGCCTCCCCTTAGATGCTATTCCTACCATTATAAAAAAGCATACCCTCGAAACATTTCCTGTAGCTGGTGTCTACTATTACGTCTTTAATGTGCAAAAGCACCCTTTTAATAATAGACATTTACGCATGGCCTTTGCGCTTGCCATTCAAAGGCAAACTATTATTGATAACATTTTACAAGGAAAGCAGGAGCCAGCTCTTTGGTTTGTCCCTCCTGTTCTTTGGAAAGAAAAAAGAGAAAACTCTACTTTTAAAGATGGAGATTTAATAGAAGCTAAAAAGCTATTTAATTTAGCATTAAAAGAGATGGGAAAAACAAAGGAAACTTTAGAACCAATTACATTGAGTTATAATACATCAGAAGGGCATCATAAAATTGCTCAGGCCATTCAGCAGCAATGGAAGGAAGCTTTTGGAATAGATGTGAAGCTTGAAAATAAGGAATGGAAAGTGTTTTTAGATGAGCTTAATAAGCATGAATTCCAAGTGGCACGCTTAGGAGGAATTGCAAGCTATAACGACCCTATGAGCTTTTTAGACGAAGGAGTTTCTAGCAGATCTCTTTGGACAAATAAAGCCTATACTAAGCTTATTGAAAAAGCAGCCATTACATCCGATCCTAAAAGAAGAGAATACGATTTAAAAAATGCAGAAGATTTACTCATTGAAGATATGCCTTACGCCCCCATTTACTTTTACACCTACAGCTATCTTAAAAAACCTTATGTAAAGGGAGTAAAAATCTCTAACACCGGGCATTTTGAATTTAAATACACTTATTTAGAGACCCATGACTAAATTTTTATTAAAGAAATGCTCCTCTCTTTTTTTCTCTCTTTTTCTTGTAGCAACACTCACCTTTTTTTTAATGCACGCGATTCCAGGAGACCCTTTTACTCAGGATAAAGCGATTCCCGAAGAGATCATGCAAGCATTAAAGCATCACTATGGACTTGATCAGCCTCTTTTTGTGCAATATCTGCATTATCTTAAAGGAATTGTCACCTTCGATTTAGGACCTTCTTTTAAATACGAAGGGCGCACAGTTGCCGATATTATTACTCAAGGCTTTCCCATTTCTTTAACTCTCGGCTTAGAATCTCTTGCTATTGCTGTTTTTCTAGGGGTCACTCTTGGAACGCTAGCCTCTTTTAACCATCTTAAATGGCAAGACCAAATGGTGATGTTCTTTGCTGTTTTAGGCGTTTCTCTTCCAAGCTTTATTATCGCCACATTTTTACAATACCTCTTTTCTATGAAATTAGAGATTTTCCCCGTTGCCAGATGGGGAACATTTAGCCAATCGGTATTGCCAGCGCTTTCTTTAGCCATGCTACCTGCCGCCTTTATTGCAAGACTTACCCGCTCAAACATGGTAGAAGTGCTTCAGCAAGATTATATTCAAACAGCCAGGGCTAAAGGCCTAAATACCTTTCAAATCGCTATTAAGCATGTGCTGCGCAATGCATTGCTTCCTGTTGTGTCTTTTTTAGGCCCTTTAACAGCGGCTATTCTTACGGGGAGTTTTGTCATTGAAAAAATCTTTGGGATTCCTGGCCTTGGCGGCTGGTTTGTTCAGAGTGTTGTAAATAGAGATTATACAGTGATTATGGGAACAACCCTTTTCTACAGCGCATGCTTAATGTTTTGCGTACTTCTTGTAGATATTTTATACTGTTTTATTGACCCAAGAATAAAAAAAGAGATGTGATGCAAAAAGATCCCCTTTTTGAACCTATGGTATATGGCAAAGATTTGATTGATCTAACAGCTTCCCCTAAATTTTCTTATAGAAAAGAAGTATGGAGGCGCCTTAAGCAAAACACCATGGGAATGATAGGCCTTTGCATTTTAACTTTTCTGATACTCATGGCACTCATTGGACCTTCTTTAAGTGCCCATACCTACTTTGAAACGCATCTTCCTTTAAAAAATCAGGCGCCCTCCTTAAATTTTTGGTTTGGAACAGATGAACTCGGAAGAGATATTTTTACAAGAATCTGGTGGGGAGCGCGCATCTCTCTTCTTGTGGGGATATCAGCCTCCCTTATCGATCTTGTGGTGGGAGTATTTTACGGATCTATCTGCGGCTACGCCGGAGGAAAAATCGATGAGTTCATGATGCGTATTGCCGATATCTTAAGCACCATTCCTTACTTGCTTGTTGTGATTCTTCTTATGGTTATTGTGGGCCCAGGCCTTGTATCAATTATTCTAGCTTTAAGCCTTACCGGATGGATTGGAATGGCCCGCATTGTTAGAGGCCAAGTGCTCCAGATTAAAGAACTCGATTATGTCACAGCTGCAACAGCTCTTGGAGCCCCTCCCTTTTGGATTTTAACAAAACACCTTATTCCGAATACCATGGGCTCTATTATCGTTACTCTCACGTTAAGCATTCCCACAGCCATTTTTGCCGAAGCTTTTTTAAGCTTTTTAGGGCTTGGTGTACAAGCGCCTATTGCAAGCTGGGGAACAATGGCAAGCGATGGCTTGCCAGCTCTTCGCTATTATCCCTGGCGTCTTTTTTTCCCGGCAGCTTTTATTAGCATTACAATGCTCTCTTTTAATCTTTTGGGAGATGCCCTTCGCGACGCCCTAGATCCGAGGCTAAAAATATGATGCAAGTTAAAGATCTACACGTAAAATTCAAAACGCATAAGGGCGATGTTCATGCAGTCAGAGGGGTGAGCTTTGAAATAAAAGAAAAAGAGTGTGTCGCAATTGTTGGAGAATCAGGCTCTGGCAAAAGCGCCCTTGCGAAATCACTTGTAAAGCTTTTTCCCGAAAATGCCACAATCCTTCAAGGGGAAGTGATTTATCAAAATCATAATCTTCTTGCCTACACCGATAAAGAACTTAGAAAAATTAGAGGAAAAGAAATTGGCATGGTCTTTCAAGATCCTCTCACTTCTTTAAATCCCCTTCTGACAATTGGCTTTCAGATTAAAGAAGCGTTCCTTCGCCATTTCCCTTTAAGCTCTAAAAAAGAAGCTGTAGCCCATACTTTAGAGCTACTAGATTTAGTAGGGATTCCTAATCCAGAAATCCGCATTAATGAATACCCTCATACTTTAAGCGGCGGGATGAGACAAAGAGCTTTAATAGCGCTCGCTTTATCAGCAAAGCCAAAGCTCCTTATTGCCGATGAACCTACAACAGCTCTTGATGTCACGCTCCAAGCAAAGATTTTGGATCTATTAAAATCTCTCCAAAATAAGCTTAATATGAGCATTTTACTTATCACCCACGATTTGAGTGTGGTAGCAGGCTTTTGCGATAAGGTACTCGTTATGTATGGCGGAAAAATTGTAGAAAGCGGGAGTGTGGATAGTCTTTTTGAAACCCCTTCCCATCCTTACACGAAAAGACTTTTACTATCGAAGCCAAGGCTTGATATGCAAAGAGATGAGCCTTTAGTCCCGATCGATGGAGTGCCCCCGGATTTAAGCAAAGACATTCTAGGCTGCGCCTTTTGCACAAGATGCACAAGCAGCCTAAAAATATGCGGCCTGCAAGAACCTCAAGCCTTCGAGGTTAGAGAGGGGCACACAAGCTGCTGCTGGCTTAACAAAACATAAGAACGGTGAAGAAAAACAGGAGGGGTTTCTCTCTCTCTCTTTTCTTCCTCTGTGGTTTCTTGTCTCTGTGGTTTGTCTTTTGCTAAACTGAAGGACGCTAACGACTTAGCAAAAGATAAACCACAGAGACAAGAAACCACAGAGAGTGGAAAGAGAGAGAGGGAGGGATTTTTTTTCATCCTGTATAACCCTCTTTGTTATTCTTCTTTTTGTTCGAAATAATGGTGTATTAAATGGAAAATGAGCCTTTGGTTGTGGTGAAGAATTTGAAGAAGCACTTTCGGGTGAAGGACGGGACGGTCTTTGCCTTAGAAGATGTGTCTTTTGAGGTTTTTAAAGGAGAGACGCTTGGGATTGTGGGAGAGAGCGGCTGTGGGAAATCCACGCTTGGCAAAACGCTTTTGCAGCTTGGGGCTCCAACAAGCGGTGAGATTTATTACGCTGGAGCAAATGTTTTAGCCTTTGATAAAGGAGAGCTTAAAGACTTTCGCAAAAAAGCCCAGATGATTTTTCAAGACCCTTATTCGTCCTTAAACCCCCGCATGAATGTTCGAGATATCATTGAAGAGCCTCTAAAAGTACAAGGGATAAACATTGAAAAAAACCATGTAGAAAGGCTCCTAGAGCTCGTGGGTCTATCCCCTCTTTTTATGCAAAGATATCCCCATGAATTTAGTGGCGGGCAAAGACAGCGCATAGGCATTGCAAGAGCCCTTGCCATGAATCCTGAATTTATTGTGTGTGATGAGCCTATCTCGGCCTTAGACGTATCGATACAAGCCCAAATCATAAATCTCTTAAAAAAACTTCAAAAGGAGATGGGTCTAACCTATCTATTTATCTCTCATGATCTGAGCTTGGTCAAATACCTATCGACAAGAGTCGCTGTCATGTATTTAGGACATATTGTAGAGCTATCGACTTCCGAAAAAATTTACGCCAACCCTAAACATCCCTACACGCAGGCGCTCCTCTCTGCCATCCCTATTGCAAACCCTCAAAAAGAAAGAGAAAGAAAAAAAATCCTCCTTGAAGGAGATATCCCAAGCCCCATCAATCCCCCAAAAGGCTGCGTATTTTGCACACGCTGCCCTTTTGCAGAGGAGCGCTGCCACAAAGAGCGCCCCCTCCAAAAAGAAATAGAGCCCGGCCACACAGTCTCCTGCCACCTCGCCTAACAAAGAGACCTTTTTTTATTCTCTCTTTCTTCCTCTGTGGTTTCTTGTCTCTGTGGTTAATTCTTTGGCTAACGCTTGAGCGCGCAAGGACTCGCATTTTTTTAACCACAGAGACAAGAAACCACAGAGGGGGGAGAAGAGAGGGGAGAGAAAAAAATTCACCCTCTTTGTTATTTTTTTAGCCGCCGCAGACCCATACACGGCAAGGCGATTCTGAGACGATTTTTTCAATGGTGGCAAAGGTAGCTTTTTGAGCGGATTTTTGCATTTCTTTTTCGACCCCTAGAACCATGAGGTCGTAGTCTCCTTCTTTAGCCATGAGTACGGCAGTTGTCGCAAAAGATCTTGCGCGGATCATTTCGAAAGATGCCTTTACATTGAGCTCTGAGGAGATGGCCTCTCCTTTTTTAAGCACCTGATTGGCAAGCTCAACTCTTCCAGGAAGATTTGCATCAAGAGGTAGCGAATAAGGAATCTCTAAAATATGAAGGGCATTAATCTCGGCTTTGTGTATTTTGCCCATTTCACAAGCCATCTGAAGAGCTTCTGTATCAGTTCCTTCTTTGGTAATTACAAGGATCTTGTGAATTTTAAGGGGTTTAAACTCAGGAATTTTAATGCGTTCAATAGCAAGCTGCCCCATAGAACTTAATTTTTTCTGTCTGCGGTAATAAAAGTACATGGCGCTTCCAATAATCATCCAAGCAAAACCCAAATAGCGCCCTTCTTTTTTTGTAATGACAACAAGAACCCAGACACTTAGCGTTGCAAGGCAGCCAACAATTGCGGTAAGAGGAATGCTGTATTGTCCAAATTTTATATTTAGAGGCGCTCTAAAAGGTCTTTTTAGCTGGGGCTGTTTAACCCGAATCACGATTAAGGAAAGGTGCGCAAAGAAAAAGGCAAGCATTGCGCCAAAATTATAAAGATCGGCTAGAAAAGAGAGCTTTCCTTTACTAAAAAACACCACCAGGCACGCCACAATTCCAAAAAAAGCCAGAGCAAAAACAGGTGTGCGAAATCTAGGCATCAACCGATAGAAAAATCTCGGAAGCTGGTAGTATTCTCCCATGTTGTAAGAGAGGCGAGAGGCTCCAACAAGCCCTGCATTTGCCGCAACAATCAAAATAGCTGCCCCTAAAATCCCTATCCACGGCTTTAAAAAAGCCGCGGCAAAAGGAAGGGCCGCAACAATCCCTGCAAGAGGATCTTGCTCATAATCGGTTCCGAGTTTTTGAGGACTCATAGCAGAGAGTGCCACTACAGAAATCCCTACATAAATCACAATAAGCACAACCATTGTAAGAACAATAGCTCTTGGAACTGTTTTAGCAGGCTTTTTAGCTTCAGATCCAAGCTGCGCAATAGATTCTATCCCTGTATAGGCAACCATCGCCATAGCTGTCCCTTTCCAAAATTCGGGCCAAGAAGGCGACCAATCTACCCCTGAAACATTAATCCGCAAATGATCAATAATATAAGGAAGATTAAATAAGAAAAGTGTGCCAATTGCAATAATGACAAGTTGCGTAAGAATTGTAAATCCTGAGAGAAAAAAGCTAATTCTTGTGGACTGGCGCACGCCAAAGATATTCACAAGAAACAAAATAGCAACAATGCCAATAGTGAAACCAATCTGCACACTCACTATCTTTAAATCAGGAAAAAAATACGCAAGATAAGGCCCTACAGAAAAAGCTGAGATAGCGATTGTGACAACATAATCTAAAAGAAGGCCCCAACCTGCCACAAAAGAGATAAAGTCGTTAAAGGCATGCCTTGCAAAGCTAGCAGAGCCCCCTGATTCATGGAAAGCAGAGCTCATTTCCGCATAAGTAAGAGCTGTGCAAACAAAGACAAGACCAGCAAGCCCAAGAGCTATAGGAGTTGCCCCTAAAGCATAAAGGGCTGTAATTCCAAGCGCATAGTAAATGGAGGAGCCTAAATCCCCATATCCTATAGCAAAGAGGTCCCATAACTTAAGAACCCTTTTAAAACGTCCTTTTTCAAGCTCTACGACACTCTTTTTAAAATGCGACATCTCACTACCTCTAACCCTTGATAAGGCTAGATATGAGGCTTAAAGATTTTTTTTTGCAAGAACTAAAGATAAACAAAGAGAGTTTTTCTTCTCTCTTTCTTCCTCTGTGGTTTCTTGTCTCTGTGGTTTATTTTTAGCTAACACTTGAGCGCTCAGGTGTTAGCTGAAGATAAACCACAGAGACAAGAAACCACAGAGGAAGAAAAGAGAAGAAAACCTTCTGTGGTTTTAGAGAGTTATGAGGACTTGCTTGGGGAGTTGGAAGAAGACGTTTTCTTCTGTGTAGGTCACTTCTTCTACTTCTGTGACTCCTAGGGAAGTTAGGTGCTCAATGCAGCGCTGCACAACGTTTTCCGGGGTGGAAGCGCCGGCTGTAAGACCGATAACCTTAACATTTTCTAGCCATTCTTTTTTAATTTCTTTCTCTTCGTTAATCAAATGGGCATTAACACCTCTTAAAGCTGCCACCTCGCGTAATCTATTAGAATTAGAACTTCTAGGATCGCCTACAACAAGAACAAGATCGCAATTCCCTGTAATTTCTCGAAGGGCCATTTGTCTATTAGTTGTTGCATAACAAATAGAGGAGCTTGGAAGGGTTTCAATATGAGGATATTTTTCTGCAAGGGCGTCCGCAATGTCTTTGACATCATCTAAACTAAGCGTTGTTTGGGTAATATAAAAAAGCTTCTGATTTTCTTTAAAACTTAAAGCCTCTACATCAGCTACAGATTCTACAATGGTTGTAACATCAGGCGCCTCTCCTGCCGTTCCAATAATCTCCACATGTTTTTTATGACCAATAAGAATAATCTGATACCCTTTTTCGGCATAACGCTTAGCTGCCGAATGGACTTTTGTTACAAGGCCGCACGTAGCATCAATCTCAATAAGTCCGCGGGCTTTAGCCTCCTCCCTCACTTTTGGGGGAATTCCGTGGGCCGAGTAAATAACGCGTGCGCCTTCTGGGACATCTTCCAAATTCTCAATAAAAATCGCTCCTTTAGCGCGCAAATCTTCCACAACATGCTTATTATGAACAATTTCGTGCTTTACATAGATAGGGCGTCCCCAAAGCTCTAGAGCCTTTTCGACAGTTTCAATAGCCCTTACAACGCCTGCACAAAAACCTCTTGGTCTAGAAAGTAGTAATTTCATAGTGATTCCTCTCCTATTTTTTAAAAAAGGATATAGAGAATACGGGGTTTTAATCAATAGATTTCTTAGATTATATAAAAATTAATTTAAACATTTACTAAAACAAAAAAATATCGTAAAATCTCTTTTAAAATAAATGAAAATTAGGATTTTATGTCAATTAAAGCATTAATGCCTCTTACAAGACAAACATCTCATAGTCCACCTTCTTCCCCAGCACTCGCCCCTAGCAACATTAAGTCCGCTTCCCTCATAAAAAATGCTAGTAAGGCTGTAACAACACTACCTAAAGTTGTGGTACAAGAAGTTAAACATACAGTCATTTTAGATTATGTAAAAACCTATGTAACAAAATCGCAACATAAAAACCTTTTAAGCTTCGATCTTGTGATAGAGCATTTAAAAACGAAATACGATCCTCTAAGAATTGATGAAATGCATCTTGAGATTTTAGAAACACTCAAAAACATCCAATTAAAAGTTCTTAATCCTTCCTTAAAAATTTGGGCACGAAATATTACAGAAGACGGCACAAGAGAACTGGAAGCAACTCCAAGATTAGTAATGGATTTTAAAGAGTACATTCTAAAACAGTTAGAGGGTAAGGTAATTCCGGGTGTTCTAAATCAAATGGATGAAGCCCTAAGCAATGCTCTTTATAATGAATTGCGCCATTTAAGAAATTTTCCTAGCCAATCAAAAGCTGAAAAAACTGTGCAAGCTTATCTAGAACCTTATATGTCAGGAGAAATCACAGAGGAAACAGAAAACAAAGAAAGAGAGCCCCTTATGGACACCATTTTAAGAGGCGCCCATTCTAAAATAAGAAGACAAGTCGAGGAAAAAGCTTTTCAAAAATATCTGGAAGTAGCTGTTAAAGGTTTTTTACCCCATCTTCAAACGACCTATACGCAAGATTTCGATTTTCTGATACACAACCGTTTGTCTGACCGCGTTCTTTGCGAAATATTTGATAACAATGAATTGGCAGAAATCAAAGAAATCGCCGACAATGATGAATATAGCAACGCATTAAAATTATTGGTTTTAAAAACCATCTTTAATTATTTAAATGAACATACATACAAAGGCGTTAAAGAAGCTGTCTCAGAAATTGTAAAGAAAGACCTTCAGGCAAAGAACGTAACAAGTATTTCTAGAGAAAAACTAGATCTACTCATTACTCCAAAACTTCTTTCTCTTCTTGATATTTTTTACAAAACACATGAAGAGATTAAGGAGGACAACGATGCCGTTCTAAATAAAATGCTAGAAGATAAAAATCTGCAAGCTGCACTTGGGAAAGATAGCGTAAAAATGCTGAGAAAGCTCATAGAAATTGCTATCGAGATCATCCCCCAAGCCAATCAGCTCACAACAATTATAGATGACGGGCAAGACTTTTTTAATAACGCTCGCGAAAAAACACCCGGGGTCATACCAGGTGCCAAAGCTTTAGAAAGAATCATCATGCAGCAAGACTTAAATGACCAAGTTTTTGTACAAAACCTGATGTATGCGCTTATTCCTGCAATCAAAAGAGACTTTCCTCAAAAAAGCATTTCCGAGGAAGACCTTGAAAAAGAATTATTCGAAGCAATTGATCGGGTAAAAAGCCGGTCGGAGCTTGATCTTTATCTAGATAACGAAGAAGCTGAAAATATAGAAATTAGCAATGAAGCAGCTGATTTTCTTCGCAAAAAAAATATTCCCTTTGAATCCCTATTAATAAAAACGCATGGAACGATCGTAAAATTTATTGATGCAGATAAGGTCAATAATGCCCTTGCAGAATTTAGAATGATTGAGCTCGTTAAAGCTCAAAGACAACATGTCGATTATTTAGTAGCCAATAAACAGCCTATATCTAAAGCAATTCTCGATGCTGATATTAATTATGTTTCAGAGTTATACACCCTAAGAGAAATTTCTGATATTAAATACATCAAATATTTTTTAAGCTTGGTAGATAATGGATACAAGACAAAAGAAGAAGTAGAAAAATACATAGATTTAGCTACTGGGGTATAAGTAAACCCATGTCTATTAAAGCTTTAATGCCTATCACCGGCAGTCCTAAATCTAGGCCATCCACCTCCTTATCAGGAGGAAACACAACCCTTCACTCTATTACAAAGCATAAAATTAACCATACCCTAAGCATTGATACTCAAAAAATCAGTCAAGGCGTCAAGAAAACAGAAATTTTAAAACATTTAAAACAGTACCTAGAAAGATCTAATTTTAGAGAAGACTTAAACTTTTCCCTTATTAAAGAACACCTACGCAGCTGCTATCCTCCCCACATCATTCTTGAAATGGAAGTAGAACTCTTAGAGGTTTTAAAAACGCATAATGAAAAATGCATCCTTCCTTTTGCAAAACACTTCGTTGCCGCATACTCATGCTATGGAACCTATGTTAATGATACTCTGGTAAAATTCTTCATAAAATTGCTGCACATCAATTCCTTAAGAGAACTCATTGATGAAGAGACGCTGCCAGGTGTTTTAAATAGAACGGATGTGATCACAGATGTTCTAGACGAAATGTTTGATCAGATTAAAAGAATGCTCTATAACGCAAAGTTACATTTCCAAAACTTTCTTCGTAAGGAGAGCTATGAAATAGATATTGAGAATCACTTAAGACCTTATATCTCTTGCGAAATCACAAGAGAAAACGAAAAAAAACCCTATAAGCCCCTGATGACATCTCTTTTAGAGAAATATCCACAAGAGAGCGATCTCAGGAGAAAAGCATTAGAAAAATATATCGAAGAAGCTGTCGACGGGATGATCTTGAGCACTAATTTTAATGGAACAAATATTGCCGAAACCCCTTTTGACGAACTTAAAGAACCTATTATAAACGCCTTATTACCAGCCATCCGAAGAGATTTTCCAGGTTACTTTGTTTTTTCAAACGCGCTTAGAGCAGATGTAGAAGAGGCGATGTATCATATGGCTATTTCTTATAATGATATTGACGTAGAAGTAGAAAAAGCACTCGTGCGCCTCGATCAAAAGTTGGAAGAGGACATGGAAGAAGACACATGGATTAAAACAAAAAATACAATTAGCAAAAAAGCTGCGCAATTTCTAGAGAACCAAGGAACGTACCCCAGTATACGCATGGAAACATCGAAAGATGTTACCATAGGAAACCTGCCCAAAGAAGATCCTGACTTAAGCACCTTCAAAAGCTTAATGACACCCAACCTCAGGCCTAAACCCCAATCCACCCCCAAAGAAGAAGAAGAAAAAAAATAACAGAGAGTAAAATTCTCCTCTCTTTCTTCCTCTGTGGTTTCTTACCTCTGTGGTTTATCTTTAGCTAACACCTGAGCGCTCAAGGGTTAGCCAAAGATA
>Ga0207097_1057_pt1 | contig 19626 bp, 23 predicted proteins | sample Alteio_BWMinHeat_87_FD_153541 | JGI IMG/M metagenome (GOLD analysis project Ga0207097, IMG submission 153541) | Enriched cells from forest soil in Barre Woods Harvard Forest LTER site, Petersham, Massachusetts, United States -... | ecosystem: Environmental > Terrestrial > Soil > Temperate forest >...
TTATTGATTCCCATGCCAAACGCGATGGTGGCGGCCATAATCACCGATTCTTCTTTGAGGAATGTTTCCTGATTCTTGGCGCGTGTTCCGGCATCTAGACCGGCATGGTAGGGCAAAGCGTTATATCCCTGCGTGCATAGCCACCGTGCAATGTCTTCCACATTCTGTCGCGACAGGCAGTAGACGATGCCGCTTTCTCCCCCATGCGCCTTGATAAAGCGCAGTATCTGCTGCTTCGGATTATCCTTGACCGCAATGCCGTAATGGATATTGGGCCGGTCGAACCCGGCAACGAAGGTGCGGCCATCCTGCAGATGCAGGCGTTCAACTATATCCTTTCGTGTCGGCGTATCGGCGGTAGCCGTGAGGGCGATGCGGGGAACATGCGGGAAACGTTGCGCCAGTTGACTCAACTGCACATAATGCGGCCGGAAATCATGCCCCCATTGCGAGACGCAGTGCGCCTCGTCGATGGCAAACAGTGCGATCTTCGATTGTTCCAGCAGCTCTATGAAATCCGGCATCAAGAGTCGCTCCGGCGCAACATATACCATGTCGATATCGCCGTTCCTGATTGCCCGCTTCGCCTGCGCCACACGCTTCGCATCCATGCTCGAATTGATTGCTGCCGCACGGATGCCCAGTTGCTTCAATGCCTCCACCTGATCCTGCATCAGCGCAATCAACGGCGAAACGATAATTCCTACCCCGTCACGGCACAGCGCCGGAATCTGATAGCATAGCGACTTCCCGCCGCCGGTTGGCATCAACACGAACGCATGGTGACCGGCGACCACATGCTCGATAATCTCTGCCTGCTGCCCGCGGAAACTATCATAACCGTAGGTTTTTTTAAGGAGTTGGAGGGCGATGTCGGAGGTTGTCATAACTCATTGACAGTCAAGCCACTGGTTTAACCAGTGGACTCACAAGGCTTGGCCTATAGATTCAGTGATGATGTTGCCATAATTTTTGAAGTGGGGCTTGACGGTTCCACAGAAAGGAAAATCATATGACAACATCACCTTACGAAAGCTTAAGCTATTCCAAATGGGATTGCAAATACCACCTTATGTTCATCCCCAAAGGCCGGAAAAAGGAGCTGGCTGATGAAGATTTTCGGACGCTGGACGAAGCTGGCCGGAAGGCGTCAAAACGGGCGGCTTAGGCCAGAATATTAACGAAAAATCCGCCTAAATATATGTAAAGGCATATTTACATATTAGTATATATGTGATAGCATATAAAAGTGACTGCCATTATCGAACAATTAAAGGCCGCGCGCCGGGCGCTGGGCATGAAGCAATCCGAGCTGGGAAAGAAGCTCGGCCTACCGCAAAGTCACGTCTCCAAGATCGAACAGGGCGCGACAGATCCACGTCTGTCTACAGTTGCAGATATGGCGCGCGTCATGGATCATGAATTGATGCTGGTTCCTCGCCAGCTCGTGCCGCATGTGACCTCATTGTTGCGTGGTGAGGATGACAGAGAACGTCGTTGGCAACCAGACGAAGAGGTTGAAGCATGACCAACATATTGAAGGTAACTCTCGGCGATACGCGCATCGGCGCGCTGACCTGGCTGCCCAGCGGCAGCGTGTTTTTTGCCTTTGATGAAGCCTATATCAACGATTACAATCGGCCAACGCTCAGTCAGTCATTCTTCCGCCCGTCCGGCGAATTGATTACGGAAACGAAGCCTGTGTCGGGAAAACTGCCCGCCTTCTTTTCCAACCTGCTGCCGGAAGGACATATGCGTGACTACCTGGCGCAGCGCGGCGGCGTCAAGCCGTCGCAGGAATTCAAGCTGATCGAATTGCTGGGCGAAGATTTACCCGGCGCGGTCATCGTCATGCCGCTGGAAGGCGCGGCGTACGCACATGCGCATGAACACAACACGGAGCATGAAGGCGACCAGAAACCCTACCGCTTCTCGCTGGCGGGAGTGCAGCTTAAATTCTCAGCTATCGCCGAGCGGCGTGGTGGCCTGACCATTCCGGCCAACGGTGTCGGTGGCGATTGGATCGTCAAGTTGCCCGCGCAGAATTACGCCCATGTGCCGGAAAATGAATTTACCATGATGCATCTCGCGGGTGAGATCGGCATCCCCGTGCCAGAAACGCGGCTGGTCGCGCTGGACGATATCGGTGGCTTGCCGGAAATGGGCGTGTTAGCCGGATCGCAGGCGCTGGCTGTCAAGCGCTTCGACCGTGCGCCGGACGGGAAACGCATCCACGTCGAGGACTTCGCACAGGTCTATAACATCTACCCCGGCAAGAAATATGAGGGTGTGAGCTTTGCCAACATTGCGGGCATGGTATGGATACTGACCGGCGAAGCGGGACTAACTGATTTCATCCGCCGCCTGGCGTTCACTATCGTCACTGGCAACGGCGATATGCATCTGAAAAACTGGTCGTTCATTTATGCAGACGGTCATACTCCCGCGCTGACGCCCGCCTATGACCTCGTTTCTACCGTACCATATATTCCCACGGACGGCCTGGCGTTGAATCTTGGCGATACCAAGGAGATGAAGATCATCACGCTGAACCATTTCAAAAAGTTGGTGAAAAAAGCACAGGTGCCGGAACACCTGGTATTGCAAACCGTGCGCGATACGGTTGATGCCACCTTCGCTGCCTGGAATGCCCATCACAAAAACTACGGCCTTTCCGCTGACATTCTGGAACGCATCCAGAAACACATGGATTCGCTGGGGCTGAGGACAGCCCGATAGCCTTTTTTCCCATACAGTTATAAGGCTTTTTCGCACTTATTCTGTTCTGCATCTAACTCCAGGAGCGTCCGGGTATAATCTATCATGGTTCGCGCTGCCGCATATGCTTCGTCGATGGAAATGGCGCCATTATACTTCCTCCATATTTTATAGAGGACGCGCTCATAAAGCTGCTCATGGGTAAGCTCGCTTATCTTCTTGTTCATGAAGGGCGGTTCCGGCAAATAATTATCATCCATTTTACACCTCCACTGGTAATCCCATTTTATCGAAGCCACGGCACTCAAATTCTCCATCTCGCTTGGGATAGCCCAGCTGGTTCGAGATGATCTGTGTCTTGCCGACCATGTGGTTATCGCATTCATGGGTATGGCCATATACTCACAGGCGCGGCTGGTATTTTTCAATTCCGGTCGCTCAGTTTCCGCATGAACTCCACTACCTCGGCGTCGCAGCGTATGTCGGCGTGGCTGACTGGCTGTTTGAGGGCAATGCCGGAGAGCGATTTGCAGCGGGATAGCGCGACGTAAAGCTGTCCAGCAGCAAAGGTGCCGGTGCCGAGATCGACAATGACGCGCTCCAGCGTTTTACCTTGGGCTTTATGGATGGTGACCGCCCAGGCGAGCATCAGCGGGAATTGCGTATAGGTGCCGAGTTCTTTCTCGACAATCTTATTTTGTGTTTTGTCGAGTTCGTAGCTGATGGATTTCCATTTCTCGCGTTCGACCTCATAGGTAACATCACCGACGCGCACGGTGATAGTCTCGCTGTCCAGTTTCTCCACCATGCCGATGGTGCCGTTGACCCATCGCCCATCACTGTCATTCTTGACGAACATGATTTGCGCTCCCACTTTGAGCATCAACTGCTCCGGCGCGGGCAGCCGTCCGCCTGTCATACCGAACTCACCATTCATTACGCCCTCATAGCTGTGCGCCATACCGGGCAATTTAGCCAGTTTGCTGCTATTGATGTCTTCCGCCAGGGCATTAGTGGTGGTGAGCACCAGTGTACCCGGCGCAGGCGCGGCCTTGGGACTCACGCGGCTATTGAGCGCTTCCAACTCGATGGCGTCGCACATTCCAGCGCGAATGGCGTTTAATATCCGGATGAACGCCGCGTCGTTCTGACGATGAATGGTGTTGAACTGCACGGCTTTGAACCCGGCAGTTTCATACGCCTTGGTGCAGAAGAAAAACGGCGAGCGGTAATATTGTCCATAGAAGGCTTTCTCTTGCGTGGACACAACCGGCGGAAGCTGGAACAGATCGCCGATGATGCAAACCTGCACGCCGCCGAACGGCGCATTATTCTTGCGCGCAAAGCGCAGCGTATGATCGATGCCTTCGAACATGTCGGCACGCACCATCGAGATTTCATCGATGATCAGCAGTTCCAACTCCTTGAAAATGCGCCGCCTGCTGGGCTTGAATTCGGCGACGTTGACAAAGGCAGGCTTGAGGCGAAAGAAGGAGTGAATCGTTTGTCCCTGCACATTCAGCGCCGCCACGCCGGTCGGCGCCACCACGGCCATTTCCTTATCCGTATGATCGCGGAAATATTGCAGGAATGTCGATTTCCCCGTTCCCGCCTTGCCGGTCAGGAACACATTTTGCCGCGTGTTTTCCAGCAGGTCGAAGGCTTCAGCAAACTCGCGCGTGATCTTAGGTTGTTTGTACGTTTCAGCAAGGGCGGTAGCAGTGGTCATACAATGGTTCCTATCTGGTATCCAAGCCGCTTATACCCCTTCATTCGCTTTTCGGCCATTTTAGCCAGCATGGGAATTGCAGCATCGACATAATCATAAATGATTACCTGCTTTTTGGCATGATGCAAACGGTGAAGATGCCCGGCGTATTGTGCCAGCGTGCCATGCCACTAAATCGGCATGGCGAGGAACAGCGTGTTCAGGCGGGCATCGTCGAAACCTTCGCCAATATAACGACCCGTGGCGATGATCAGCCGTTCTTCCGATTCGGGAATGGCAGCAAGTTGCTCTTTGACGAAGTTACACTGTTTCGCTGTCTGTCCGCCGACCATGACGATTACATGCTTGCAGAATTTTGACAGCCGCTGCGCAATCGCCGCCGCGTGATCTTTGCGCTCCGTCAAGATCAATGGGCTGCGCTTCGCCTCCAACGCTTTCAGCACGTCCTCGAATATCATCAGGTTACGTGCCTCGTCAACGGCAACAGTGGCGTAGAGTTGCTGGATAGTAGGTTTCTGCTCGTTAGGCAGGATGAACTGTAGTGTAGTAGCGCGCGTATCCTTGCGCTTACCCTTCTATTTCCCGGTGGTGACAATGATCTTTCCCACCATCATCGGATGCAGGGTGCAGAAATATGAATAGGTTCCCGGCGTGGTAAAGGTATAAGAGTAGCTATCGTTCGTATCGAGCGCGCTGGAATGGAAGGGATTCTGTATACCACGTTCAACAACGGTATGCGGATCTTGATCGTGATTCGTCCAGGTAACTTTTGTGCCCGCGCTTATAGTGAGTGTTGATGGCGTGAAGACATGATCCTTAATCCTGATCTGACTATCTTCGGCATAAGCCGGTACCGACAGCATCAGAGTGAAAAACATGAGAGCGTGTTGGATTTTTTTCATCGGAATTCTCCTTCAAGTTATTAAACCAGCGTGGCATCGACCAGCGCTAGCGGATGATCGCCCTGCACGGTCTTTACGTCGGTAATGCCGAGATAACTGCGCAACTGGTCGGCAGGCACCGTCATCGGGCCCGGTGCGGCAGCATCGCCGGGAGCGGGTTGTGGATAGGCGGTGCCGCGTGCGGTATGGAAGGTGATATTGCCTTCTACTTTCTGAATGATCTGGTGGATATGGCCGTTCAGGATGGTGACGGAGCCATATTTGCGCAGCAGCGCGATCGCCTGCGCACCATCCTGCGTACCCCAGCCCCAAGGTTCATAAACAGTCCATAGGGGAATATGTGCGAACACGACAATGGGCGTGCTGGTTTTGACGGCGCGCAGATCATCGGCCAGCCATTTCAACTGCTCGTCACCCAAACTCGTCATGGTGCCTTGCTGGAAGTTCAGCACATTAATAAGGGCGATAAAATGCACGCCGTGATCGTCGAAGCTGTACCAGCCGGTGCCTTGTGTGCCTTTGCCATAACGTTCGAGAAAGAGCTTGCCGCCGCCATCATCAAGCGTGTCATGTTCCCCGGGCACATAATGTACCGGCGCGGGAAGGCCTTTGAGAATCTCCGCAGCGGTATCAAATTGTTCTGCCTTGGACAGATGGGTAATATCGCCCGTATGTAATATAAGCGACGGTTTTTGCGGTAGGGCATTAATCCGCCCAATCGCCTCCTGCAATGTTTTTATTGGCTCTGGATTGACCTCTTTATTAAAGCCAATATGGCTGTCGCTGATCTGTATGAAATGGAAATTCTCGGCAAGCGATATGCCCTCAGGCAAGTTCCCCGCCGCGTCGAGCGCGAAGGCTTTGGGAATACCGCCGGAGAGCATCCAGACGACGCCTGCCCCCGCCCATGCCGAGCATTTCAGGAAGTCCCTACGGCTTTGATTTTCAAGGCTGATTAGTTTGTGGTCGGGTTCGCTTTTCATAGATGCTCCTTTGCCTAATCGGGTTTACTTTAAACGCCTTCACGGTATATAACCGGCGGACACGGCATTTTATTCCCGGCAGAGAAAAATATTTTTGGAGGGGAATAAACCGAGGTGGAGAGCGGTTTATAGTAATGAAGGCACGTAATGAAGATACAAAGCGGTTCGAGCAGCTTATTCTGCCGCATCTCAATGCCGCCCATAACCTTGCCCGCTGGCTTTTGCGAGATGCGGCAGCGGCGCAGGATGTGGTGCAGGAGAGTTCTTTGCGGGCATTCGCGGCGATCAATCGATTTGTAGGCGAAAATGCGCGGGCGTGGTTTCTTACGATTGTACGAAATCAATGCTATACGTGGCTGAAGCAGCAGACCGGCAAACATTATGTGGATATCGACGACGAAGCGGCAATGAGCGAAAAAGATAAAGCAGCATTGGCGAATACGGATACGCCGGAGGTGTTGGCAGAAAGAATGCAGAATGCGGCCGCCATGCAGCAGGCGTTGGAAGCGCTGTCGGTGATATTCCGTGAGGTAATTATCCTCAAGGAACTGGAAGAATTGTCTTACAAGGAAATAGCCGCCGTTACGGGAATGCCGATTGGCACAGTGATGTCACGGCTGGCGCGCGGACGCGAGATGTTAAAAAAGGAATTGTTACGAAATGACCAGTGAATTGAACTGCAACGACTGCGCCGATTGGTTGCATCCCTATCTCGACAATGAACTCGAGACGGAGATGGCGGCGCGCGTGAATATGCATCTGGCGAAATGTGCAGATTGCAAAAAGCAATTTGATGAACTACAGGCGCTGCGTGATGGTATCCGCCAGCAGGCTCCCTATTACCCTGTACCGGAATTGCTGCAGCAGCGGATTATATCCAAGTTAAAAACTTTCTCGCCCCGGCACTGGTTCGTACCGGCATTCTCTGCGGCAGCATTGGCTGCCTCCGTGATGCTCTATCTGGCCACGCCGTCATCGCAGGACATGCTGATGGACGAAGTCGTTTCAAGTCATGTGCGATCGCTGATGGAGCAACACCTCACCGATGTGGCATCGTCCGATAAGCATACGGTGAAGCCGTGGTTCACCGGCAAGATTGATTTCGCGCCGCCGGTGTATGATTTTGCCGAGCAAGGTTATCCTCTGATCGGCGGACGGCTGGATTATATCCGGCACCAGAATGTCGCCGCGCTTTCCTATCACCGCAACAAGCATATCATCAACTTGTTCATCATCCCCAGCACTGCGACGGATGCCCCGATCCATGCTTCTTCAAGACGCGGGTTTAATATCGTATCGTGGCAGAAAAATAACATGGCGTTTGAAGCAGTGTCAGACCTCAACAGTCAGGAATTAGAAATTTTCGTGCAGATGATCATTAGTCAGCATTAAAGTAGTATTGCTGTGTAATCAGCCGGAGCTGAAATTATCGCCATTTTTTATTCCTGAGTGGACCAAAACGGGTTTTCGGCCTGGCAGCATCGTCGGAGAATCTGGCGGAAGCGGTGAGATTCGAACTCACGGAGGCTTGCACCTCGCTAGTTTTCAAGACTGATAAAACCCATAAACTACAATAGGTTACAACACAATACCGCTAAACATTTCAAAGGCTTCCGTTCGAATCCTGTTTGTATCTCATCGCCGTATTTTGCCATTATTCGTGAGCAAATGTCCCGCCAGTGTCCCATGAGCGCGTTCTCGTCCTACCCCCTAATGAATCCCCCTTGAATCTTTGATATAGCGTTATTATTCTCCGATTACAAGATTGCACTTGATGGTACAATCATTTCATGGATTGGTGCGTGTGATGAATAAAAAAGAGCGTATTATTTTGCACCGTGAGAGGCTTTATAAGGAGGTGTGGGAAACACCCGTTTCGCAGTTGGCGCCGAAGTATGGCGTTTCGGATGTCGGCCTTACCAAAATGTGCAAGCGCATGAATATACCCGTCCCGCCGCGCGGTTATTGGGCAAAAGTGTCATACGGCTACAAAATAAAAAAGCCCGCGCTTCCCGCTATTAAATCAACTGACCTCGAACATATCACCGTTAATAAATCCGGTGACGATCTGCTTCATGCCGCCAAAAACCGCTTCACTAAAAGCAAGGTGCGCCACAGCGACAGGCAACGCGTCCACCGCTTGCGTAACGAGGTCAATGCCTGGGAAGAAAGCCAGCGCATTCGTGTCTATATCGCCGCCATGCGACCAATCATGAATAAAAAGGATGGCGAGGCAAAGGAATGGTTGGCGTGGGCAGAGCAATATGCGGATCATCTTGATCCGACCAAGGATTATCGCCTTACCCCGCTGGAGGAAATTTAGCTGTTATAAATATGCGCGTATGAGATGGTTGGGTTGATACAGGCCAAACTTTTTAGCCAATAGATTTTTGCCCACTGCCAGTATGGTGTCTGCGTATTCCTTTTCTGCCACTTTCCCGCGTTTGCCTAACGTAAAGGGTGACGCCAGCGGAACACGCTTGAAACCTTTAATATGATGGTATGTCAATTTTTCGGAAAATACCAATTTTAACACCAGGCGCCTGCTAACGATATCGCCTTGCTCCCACAGATTATGCGGCCTCCCTAGGAATTGGCGCATGTCATCAATAAATCCTTCAAAATCTATGTTGCCGACATTGAGCAGAGATAGTTCCCGCGTAAGACCGGCACTGCGTGTTTCCAGCTTTATGATCTGCTGCTCATAGGCACGGCCCAACGCAGCTTCCGAATCCACAATACGTTCGGCGAATTGCTGCTTGCGGCGCTCGATGCGATGAATCTCGCCGGTGAGGTTGCCGATGACCGTGCGGTGCTCCTCGTTTGTTTGCCACCAACAATGCTCCAGTGCGGCGAGCGTCATGCCGCTAAACTCCTTTGGCGGGCTAATGTTTTGTAGAATGCGTATGAAGTGTTCCTCAATCACCTCGCGCCGGATAGATTTATTCATGTCCCCGCACTTCTTATTACAGCAAAAATAATAAGCGTAGCGCTTGGTATTGCCTCGTGACCATGAGCCAGTAAATGGCCGTTCGCAGCTATCGCATAATATAAATCCGCGTAACGGGAAATCCGGGTTTGTATCCTGACGTATTGATGTCCTGGCTTTCCCCTGGAGCCGTAGCTGAATACGCTTATACGTTTCATCGCTGATGATAGGCTCATGTTTGCCGCGCCTCTTCTCAATGCCCCACTTTGGATATTCCACATAGCCCGTGTATAATTGCCGGTTGAGCATATCGATGACGCGCTGTAGATGAACCTCTCCATTCACGTTCTTGGGGAATACCGGCTGCAATTCAAGAAAACGCTTAACCTCAATGGGCGACTCGAATCTGCCAGTGGCGAAATTCTCCAGCGCATCCTGTACAATCGATGCAATCGGCTCATCACGCACCAATATTTTGCCGCCGCCTGATTTGCGCTCATATTGATAGCCGGTGGGCGCCTGAAATACCCAGTTTCCCGTCATCAGCCGCGCCCGCATACGGTTACAAACTTGCTCCGCATTCTTCTCCCGTTGGTGCGCTGCGACGGTTGCCAAAATATGTTCGATCAAGCGACTATCAGAATTTTCGCCGAATTCGACCGAGGGAGACTCCAGCTTGCCACCCGCCTCGTTAATCATGGCACGAAGCTCAATATGGGTTTTCAAATCGCGGGCCAGCCGGTTAATGTCGTCGATAATGACGATGTAACGCTGTTTACGCGCATGCTTGCGTAAATAGGCAAGCATCTCCAACATTCTCGGACGGTTTATGATGGCGCCGGTGATGCCTTCTTCATGGAATACGTTGTCCACTTCATATTTGCAGCGCGTGGCATATTCGCGGCAGTGAGTTTCTTGCGAAGTAAGGGCATTCCCCTTCGTTACCTGGGCAGGATCGGACACGCGGCAATAAATGACAGCTTTTTGTATCATGGGTGCTCTTGTCGATTGCCCTGTGTGCGGCCATCTTTTTTACATGCATACGCAAGCCAAGCGCCGAAACACACACCTACAATGCCGCATATTAGCAGCGCATTGATGACGCTCACCCAGCCGAAATAGACGAGTAGCCATCCAGGGAAATTGAAGAAGCCGGTCGCGCCGCCGAGTACGGCGCAGACAAAATCTGCCATTGGCGTTTCCGGTTCATCTGCATAGCAACGATATTTCCAACCGCGATGGCTCATGTTACGCCTCGACAGAGATCATTCACCGAACACTGAAAAAGCTCGGCCAGCGCTATCAGCTCATCGCAGGTAGGAGAATCCACGCCATTTTCGTATTTCTGCAGGCACTTAAGTGTGATTCCGAGATGCTCAGAAACCGTTCTCTCGGACAGCCTTCTTGCCAACCGCCAGTGATAAATATTCTGGCCGATAATGATGCATGCGGTTTTTAAATTCATATCTGTATCCCGGCGCTGGCGGTGATGAAAATCGCATATCTCATTAATAATACCCATTTATTATTATAATATCGAATAATTTATTATAATATCGAATACATATCAACGGCTTTCTCGCTAGCCTTTCCGCTTAATTTTCAAGCAGGTGAGGCAGATATGAAAAAAGCGAACGTATGCGGAAAGCAGATCAAGCTCGCACGAGTCAAAATGGATATGGATCAGATAGAGCTGGCAGCAGCACTATCTGTGGATCACGGCCTGGAGATAACACAAGTGGCAATTTCCCATATTGAGCGCGGCGAGCGGCGTGTCAGTGATTTCGAGCTGATCGCCTTGGCAAAGGTGCTCGATGTCAGCACCACTTGGCTACTATTCGGGGATAAAAGTGAGAAGCGGTAATAAAGGAATAAGGCATGAATTTAGACAACTCAGATGATTTCAAGCATCTTCTTCAAAGCGGAAGGATCAGTTTCCTCATTGGATCGGGTCTGTCCTGTCCATATCTGGCAACGTTGGGTGATATAGAAAATCGTCTGGAGGAACTCGAAGGAGCGCCCGAAGGGGAGGCCAAAGAGATAATCAGAGCCTCAATCATTAAAGAGTATTTTGAGAAATCCATCGGTAAGAATCGCAATTTAGTACAAATACCTCTGGATGCCGCTGGTAAAAAAACACTGCGGGACTATCAGAATTTTCTACATAGCGTAAACAAAATCATTTTGCTCAGGAGAAGCAGTTTATTGAGCAAGCAGGTAAATTTATTTACGACGAATGTCGATATTTTTCTGGAAAAGGCGCTTGAGGAGCAAAATATTGAATTCAACGATGGATTCACAGGCTCATTAAACCCCAGTTTTGAACTGAGTAACTTCAAAAAATCCCTATACAAAACCAGCCCACATTACGACAACAAATCCGAAGTTCCCATATTTAACCTCTTCAAACTGCATGGCTCAGTAACGTGGAAATTGGAGAAAAGTTCCGAATCCAGTGATTTCGCAATCAGAATTGATAATAGGCTTGAACTGCTAAAGAACACCGAGGATGCAATAGTCTCGCTTCCAGAAAAATGCGTTATAAGCGTCTCGAAGGAAGATGGCGGCAATCGGGTACTTAAAACGATTGAGGAGCTTTCTGTCGAAGCCAAAACGCTTCTTACAGATTCCCCCTTAGATGACGCGAAAAAGACGGCACTCGTAAAACTAAAAGATAGTTACGCCAGCATACCGATGATTAATCCCACCAAAGAAAAATTCAAATTCACCACGTTGAATTACACTTATTATGAATTACTGCGGATGTTTTCCAATGAACTGGAGCGCGAGAACTCAATTCTATTTGTGATGGGATTTTCTTTTGCAGACGAGCATGTACGAGAAATTGTCTTAAGGGCGATAAACTCAAATCCAACACTCCTCGTCTATGTTTTTGCCTTCGATAACGGCGCCAAAGAAATCATCCAAAAAAATCTTGGCTTTACAGATAAAAATCCAAAAAATAACAACCTTCGCATCGTCTGCAACGAGGAGGATAGCGCCAAAAATACGCTTGAAAACATCAATGCGCATCATTTTGCCAAGCTGGCTGATAACCTGTTCAAAAAAGATGAACCCTCGATCCTGACATGAATGAGGGAAAAGTATGAACAATGAATTGATTGATATTGTTGGTAAGGCCTCCGTTCTCAAAGTTGGGGCGGTCATCTCTGTGGAGGGGCGTACTGTAAAGGTGCTGGTTGACCGAGAGAAAAATACTTCCCACCTCTTTTATAAGGGAGAGCTGGTAAAGAGTATCGTAGTTGGCAGTTATGTCAAAATTACCAAGGGGTTCGAAGAACTGGTCGGGAAAATTGAAGGCGAGTTCATTGAAGAGGACATTTTTCAATCCAGAAAAAATTACAGCAGCGATGCCGCTAAAATAAAACGCATACTTGTTGTCAGCTTGCTGGGGTATTTCCACGATGACGTTTTCGAGAGAGGAATCAAAGAACTTCCATTAATCGATAATGAATGTTTTTTGTTGGACGAAACGGAATTCGCCAAGGTTCACAACTTTATCAAAAAGGGTGATATACCCATTCACATAGGGCAGTTAGCCCAGGAAAGGGGTATACCCATCAGCCTTGGCATTAACGGTCTCTTTGCCAGTCATATCGGGATATTCGGCAATACAGGCAGTGGTAAATCCTACACGCTGGCGAACCTATATCATTCCATATTTCGGAAATATAAGAACAGTAAAGATTTTCAGAAAAATGCCTTCTTCTTTCTCATCGATTTTAACGGCGAATATGTACAGGATAATGGCGCCGATAATATTCTGATCGAAGCCAAATACAAAAATATTTATAGGCTCTCAACGCATACTCGGGAGGGAGGAGATAAATTTCCAATTCCTGAAAAAATTATTCAGGAACCCCTGATATGGACAGTGTTGCTGGAAGCCACCGAGAAAACGCAGAAGCCATTCATAAAAAATGCTTTAGAGAATGGTTTTGTTGATCGTCAAATGACATCTGCGGATGTTTACAAGAACTTTATAAAATCAACCATCATTGGCATCACCAAAAACAAGGATAAAAATCTCGAAAAAGCCCTGCTGGTAAACTTTCTGAGGGATATTCAGGAATGTAGCGACAAAATGACCGGATTAGATAGTGCTATCCAATTCTTTCAGGATTTTTTACAATATAATAATAAATTTAGTGATTACTATTTTGATCAGAACGGTCAACAAACTCGCAGCGCGGAAAACAATTTTGATACCCTCATAGACCAAGGTATTTCAACCATTGCCACGCCCATTGACCAAATAAATGCAATTGAAAAAATAAGGCTCAAGATAATATCTGCATATTACAATGATATTGTGCGGGGCTACTCAAACAAAGAGCATCTCGCCCCGTTGATCAGCAGGTTGAAAACGCGCATTCCGGATTTAGTGAAGGTGATAGAAATTCAGGCAGATACCGCCACTGCTGCAAAGAAAAATTTCACCGTCGTCTCCATGAAAGACCTAAACATTCATATGAGAAAGATATTGCCGCTTCTGTTCTGCAAGCACCTGTATGACGAAAAAAGGAAAGGCACGACCAATCAGCAAACATACCTGAATCTAATCGTGGATGAGGCTCATAACATAATGTCGGAATCCTCGCAGAGAGAAAGTGAGCAATGGAAAGACTACCGGCTTGAAACATTCGAAGAAATTATTAAAGAGGGCAGAAAATTTGGCGTCTTCCTTACGATAGCAAGTCAACGACCGTCCGATATATCGCCAACGATCATTTCCCAGCTGCATAATTATTTTCTGCACCGGCTTATAAATAACAATGACATCAAGGCCATTGAAAGAACCGTTTCCTACCTTGATAAAGTATCATTTGAATCATTGCCCATTCTGCCAACAGGCACCTGCATCCTGGCGGGGTTGGTAGCGCAGGTTCCCGTCGTAATCGAAGTGGGTAAGATTCAGGATGCCTATAAGCCACTTAATCAAACCATCGAGCCAGCAAAATACTGGGGAACTGCAGCTGAAAGCTGAGCTAAAACACCGGCAACTTGTTTTTATCCTTGAAGGGCGCGGTACTCATACTATCGCCATCCTTCATTTGGAAAAATAGCCCCATTTCAGGATTGCTGGTGAAGTGCATGGTGCCGGTAACGACGACAATGCCTTCATCCCAGGTGACCGGTTTTTTAGAAAACACTTCCACGATTTCATTCGGCTCGCCGGGTGGGCAGAATGGGCATGTCGGTGTGCGCTTGGACAGCAGGTAATGGGTAAACTTTTCTTTTGGCTCCAGCGGCAGCATGAAGCCGCTGATGGTGAACGGCTTGCCTTCCATCGCCTTCACTTCCGGTGTGTAGTCTATGCTGTAGGTGTATTTCTTGGGGTCGAGATGCACCTTGCACTTGGCAAAAGTTTTCCACATATCGTCATTCGCCTGCGGCAGCGCATCCTGTGCCTTGCGCTCGGCACTAGGCTGACCAGCCGGAGTTTCTTGCTTGGAAAATCCGCACAGCAAGAAAACAACCGTCAGCGCCAAAGCGGATTTGGTAAGGGTTTTCGTTAGCATTCTTTCCGCCATTCCTTAATCTTATCCGGTGAGATTATGCCGTAATATTTACCGCAAATCCCGCCCTTTTTATTCAACATGACGCTATAGGGCAACGCCAGTGTCCGCTCATTACCAAAAGCAGTCAATACTGCCCTGCCTTCATCCTGCGCAACCAATACCTGCACATTTTCAGGCATTGGCGTGAGGCGAGCGCGGGTATGTTCTGCGTCTTTCAAAGAAATCAGGGCCATCGGCATATCGGCATTTTGCTTGGCAATATCCGGTAGGATAGCCATCTCCCGCAGACACGGCGCGCAATCCGAACTCCAAAAGGTTATTAGCTTGGCCTGGCCGAGGTCAGTTGGCTTGCCGCCGATATCCTTAAATTTGAGATCGGCGCTCCCCGCCCATGCCGTACTACCGGCGCAAACAAGAATTAAAACTGCGATTGCTGTTTTTATTCTCATCCCTGTACCAGCGTTTTGAAGATATCGATGCGGTACACGCGGATGGCGGGCAGCAGCGCGGCGACGATGCCAATCACGACACTCGCTGCCAGCAGCCAGCCTTCTTCCGGCAAAAATAGATTGCCGGTGATGTGAATATGCTTGGTTTCCGAAAGCCATGCGGCAGCGATCTGCACGAACCCATGCCCCAGCAGGATGCCCAAGAGCGCGCCACCGAGCGCCAGGATAAGGCTTTCGATCGTCACCAGCCCGAATAGCTTACCCGGCGACGCCCCGAAACTGCGCATGAGTGCCAGATCGTAGCGGCGCTCATTCATGGCGTTATAGAGCGCCACGAAAATCCCAAAGCCCGCCAATCCTATCAAATACCAACCGAACGTTTGCAGCGTATCCGCACCGACGCCCATGAAGCTGGTAAGGCGCGCGACCTCGAAGGCAGGGCTTGCCGCCTGCATAGAGGTAGATTTATTCACCTCGCGCGGCATGGTAGCAGCGGCCATTGGTGATTTGTAAGTGATAAGAAGTGCGGTTAGTTCCTTGCCGGGATGTTCCTTTTTATAGCTCACTTCCTCCGGATCGTCCGCGTCGGGATGCTCATGCACATGCCACACGCTTTCAACCGGCGTCAGCACCAGCCGATCAAGCACGGTGTTCGTCGGTTCCAATATGCCGACGATGGTATAAGGAAAATCGGTGTGCAGGTCGTCGCTGTTGACTAGCCCATGCGCGCCGACAATTTGATCGCCCAACTTATGATGATATTTTGCAGCCACTTCGCTGCCTAATACCGCCTCCATCTGCTGGGTGAACATTTTACCTTGGGCGAATTTGCCGTTGTAATGCTCGGCATAGCTGGCATCCGTGCCGACGATGCGGAAACCGTTGTAATTATCGCCTAGCGCCACCGGAATGGCGCTTTTTACCATCGGGTGATGCTCCAGTTTTTCGGCTTCCTCCAGCGGAATATTGCCGGTCGGGATATCCAAGTGAAAAACGCTAGAAAGTATCAGCTGCATGGGACTTCCTTTGCTGCCTACCACCAGATCAATACCTTCCAGATTTTTCGTGAATTCATTGTTAAGCTGCGCGTTAATCAGCAGCAGTGCCACGATCACCGCGATGCCGGAGGCGAAAGTAATCAGGTTCAGGAAGGTGCCGAGCAGCTTATGACGCAGATAGGAAAAACTCAGGGTTAAACTGTTCATTGGACACCTCCGAGCGTAATCGTTTTCTGAAAATATTTTTTGATGCGCGCATCATGCGTGGCAACGACCAGGCTGGCGTTTGATGCCTTTGCCGCCTCCAGCAACAGCGGCATCACCGTCTCGCAAGTTTCATCATCAAGCGCCGAAGTCGGCTCGTCGCCCAAGATGATTTTCGGGCTGTTCATAGCGGCGCGTGCAATAGCCACGCGCTGCTGTTGGCCTTGGCTTAAGGTTTCCGGCTTGCGGTGACGATAATCGAGCAGCCCCAGCTGCGCCAGGAGCTTCTCCGCTTTCTTACTATCCTGCGCGGTGTCTGCCGCATATTGCACCAGCAGCAGATTTTCCAATACCGAAAGCGCACCTGCCATGTGCAGTGTCTGATAGATGATACCAATATTCTTGCCCCGGAAAGCGTCCAGCGCTGATTTATTCAGCTTGGTAATTTCCTGATCGCTGACGCGTATACTACCGCTGATCGGCGACAGTAACCCAGCCAGCGCGTAAAGCAGAGTGGTTTTGCCGGTGCCTGACTTACCGAGGATTAAGCAATGTTCGCCGGAATTGAGAGACATCGCGGAAATGTCCACTACCGCTTTTCCGTTATACCCAGCTTTAAGATTCTCAATTTGGAACATATAAACCTCTAGTTTTTGTGTTAAGCGGCGCAGTCCTGGCAGGTGATAGGCAGTTCGATCACCGCATGTTTCAATAAGCGCACGCCGCGCTTGCGCAGGCTCTCCAGTTGGTGGATGACGCCGTGGTCATGTAGCTCTTCGACATCGTGACAGTCATGGCAGATGGTCAATACCGACAAGCTATGCTCATGGTCGGAGTGGCAATTACAGGCGACAAACGTATTCAGCGCATGAATTTTATGAACCACGCCTTCTTTCACAAGCACATTCAGCGCGCGGTAAACGACTGGCGAATTCTTGATGCCAAATTTTTTCACCTTCTCAAGTACGTCGTATGCACCGAGCGGCTTCTTGCTGCGGCGCAGTTCTTTAAGCACTAGTTCTTCCGCTGGCGCGGGTAATGTCGATGGTCTGGCCATATATCGCCTCCTTAAGTGTTGATAGTTTGTTACATTACAACAAATAGCTTTACAAGCAAATATTTTATCGTTAATGGTGCCGTTTGTTACATTGCAACAAATAGTCAAACCATGATCCAATCGAAAATTCATACCCTCGCGCTAGCACTAGTCGCGCTTGCTATCGCCGGATTTCTTTATCTCGGCCTGCAAATATTGACTGCGCCGAAAGTCTTCCTGCTCGCACGCCCGCTGTTTGCCTATGAAGGGCCGGTGCTGGTCGTCCTGGCCGCTGTACTGGCATGGTTTAGGGAATGGGCGGCGCGCAAGCTCGTATGGCTTTTCATGGAAATCCACCGGTTGATCTCCACATTGGTAATGGCGGCGGTGATCGGCGCGGAAGGCTTTATGCACGCTTTCAGCATCCCGCATATCGAAGGCTGGTGGATTCCGCTGGTCAGTGGCGGCGCGGCGGCGACGCTCGGCGCATGGTTTCGCATATCTCGCAAAAAGAATCCCAACACTTAATCTTTGGAGGAATCATGAAAAAACTAATTCTAGCTAGTAGTACGATTTTATATGCCACCGCCGCTTTTGCCACCGAGCAGACCAGTCAGAATAATGTGACCGATTATCAAATCGTGGCGCAGAAGCTGGACGCAGCGCGCAACGGAATGTCACCCGAAACTGGCAGCAGCACCTATAGCTTCGATCAAAAAACCCTCGATAACCTACCGCAAGGCGAATTCAGCGGGGTGAACGACGTTTTACTTCGTGCGCCGGGTGTAGCACAGGATTCCTACGGCCAGCTGCATGTGCGCGGCGATCACGCTAATCTTCAATACCGCATCAACGGCATCATCCTGCCGGAAGGCATTACCGGCTTCGGGCAAACGCTGGATACACATTTTGCTGACAAGCTGGACTTTCTAACCGGCGCGTTACCAGCCCAATACGGTTATCGCACGGCGGGCGTGGTGGATATCACCACTAAATCCGGCGCTATCGAAAACGGTGGGCGCTCCAGCATCATGGCTGGCGGCAATCAAACGTTCGAGGGCAATCAGGAATTTTACGGCTCAAAGGGGCCGTTTAGCTATTATTTCACCGGCAACTATGACCAGAATGATCGTGGTATCGAGCCGCCGACGTCCAGCAGCCGCGCCATCCACGATTATACCAAGCAAGATAAGGAATTTGGCTACTTTTCCTATGTGCTGAATCCTGAAAACCGTGTGAGTTTTATTTTCGGCAATGCCACCAATCGCTTTGAGATACCCAATAATCCCGGCCAATCGTCTGCGTTCATGCTCAATGGCACCCCCACTTTCGATTCCGCGAATTTGAATGAGCAGCAGTTTGAACATAATACTTACGGTATCCTGTCCTTACAGGGTGTCATCGGCGACAAAACCGATTATCAATTTGCATTATTCAGCCGCGACAGCACCGTGCTGTTCAAGCCCGATCCGCTGGGCGACCTTATCTATAATGGTATCGCCTCGCGCGACGACCGGGAGAGCTTCACCAATGGGCTGCAGAACGATTACACCTATCACTTAAACGATAGTCACACGCTGCGCGGCGGCTGGTCAGCCAGCTATGAAACCGCTACCAGTGACACCACATCTTCCGTATTCGATGCTTCCGGTGGTTGTGATGCCGTGCCTTGCACACCCTTTACCATTATTGATAATCACCAGAAGAACGCCAAGCTGTTCGGCCTTTACCTGCAGGACGAATGGAAGCCGGTCAATAAGCTGACGGTCAACTATGGCGCACGCTTCGATTATTACGATGCCTACGTCACCGACAATCAGATCAGCCCGCGCATTGGTGCGATCTATGACCTGACACCCACCACCAAGCTACATGCGGGTTATGCCCGTTATTTCACCCCGCCGCCGACTGAATTGATCGCGCCGGTCACTATCTCCGCATTCCAAAACACCACCGGCGCGCCTCCAGGCACCGGATCGTCACCTGTCCGGCCGGAAAAGGATAATTACTTCGATGCCGGTGTGATTCAGAAATTTGGCGATCATTTCACCTTCGGCACAGACGCCTATTACAAGCAGGCGCGCAATCTGCTCGATGAAGGGCAATTCGGCAATGCGCTTATCTTTTCCCCTTTC
>Ga0207097_1061_pt1 | contig 18949 bp, 17 predicted proteins | sample Alteio_BWMinHeat_87_FD_153541 | JGI IMG/M metagenome (GOLD analysis project Ga0207097, IMG submission 153541) | Enriched cells from forest soil in Barre Woods Harvard Forest LTER site, Petersham, Massachusetts, United States -... | ecosystem: Environmental > Terrestrial > Soil > Temperate forest >...
AGTTCGCGTAATAAAGGCCTATAGCAAAGCCTCTAAAATTGTCGGAATTTCTTCCAAGAGCTGAAAACCAGGCGCCTCCAATTATTCCAAGAGAGTCAGTAAAATTATATTCTAAAGAAGGAGTAAAACTTAACTGTTCAGAAGAAGGGGATTTAGAAGTTGCAGGCCTTCCTGTTTCATCTATTCCATTTTGTCCAGTAAAGCGGGTCTTATTTTTATGAATATAATAAGTATCCATTGCAAAAGCCCAATTTTGAGTGAATGTGTACTCAAAACTAAAAATCCCATTAAATGTAGCTCCTTGATACACCTTTCCCCTTGTTCCAAAGCCTCCTCCGTAAGTATTAAAGCCCTTGACATGTACAGGGGGAGAGAAAGCAGCAATAAAATCAAGGTAAAGACTTAAATAATGCTTATTCGGAAGCTTGAGAAGCTTATATAAAATCATTTGAGCATTCGATTGAAAAACTCCATTACCAGTAGAATCCGTTTTCTTTTTATGAGGATTTAATTTTTGATATTTCCCTAGGGGAAAAGTTTCGCCTACACTAACCTTTATCCCTGGAAACCATTTATACTTATCGGGGAAAATGAGCTGGTAATCCAAAAAACTACTAAAATCGCCTAAATAAGTAAAAGATTGCCCTTGAGTTTTGTTGTAAACTACTTGCGGAATAAGAAGGACATCCACTGTCTTAGTAATTCCATAATACAAAAAAACAGGAAATACTATGTTATGAAAATGAGGGATAGAGATAGATTTCCAATCTTTATTATATTCCCCAGTATTTGTTACAGAATAAACATAAGGAGCAATTTCAATTTGTCCTTTATCCATTACTGTTCCAGAAAAAGTAAGCAAAGGACCTGTAAGCCAAGGGCCACCCGGACCTGTTTCCTCAGCCGCTTGAAGAAATAAAAAGCACAACAAACAACTTATAACTAAATACAAACACCTGCGCATCACTCAAAATTCCTTAAAAGGATAATAAATAAACGATACAGAGAGGTTATCTCTGCATCGTTTTATCTTATCCTAACGGACCTAATTAGTTACAGCACTTAGGCTCACATCTAGGTTGCTCACATCTAGGTTGTGGGCAACATTTAGGTTCTGGACAGCACTTAGGTTCTGGACAGCATTTAGGTTGTGGGCAGCACTTAGGCTTAGGGCAGCATTTAGGTTTGCAGCACTTAGGCTTAGGGCAGCACTTAGGCTTACAGCATTTAGGCTTTGGGCAACACTTAGGTTGACAAGGCTCACATCTAGGCTTGCAACAATCAGAAGAAGGAGCTGGTGCGCATGTGCCGCCATTTCCATTTCCGTTGCCGTTTCTATAGCCATTTCCATTTCTATTGCCGTTGTTATCCATGTTATCATCATTATCCATGTCACTATCCATGTTGTTATCTTGCATAGTGTTTTGATTTGATGATGGAGCTGTTTTTGATGCATCAGCTGCAAAACCTTGACCAGCCATCATTGCAAGAGCAATAATCCCAGCGCAAATTTTTGTTTGAATTTTTAACATAATAAATTTCCTTTGTTCTAATTTTTGTACAAAAAACTAAAAATTTTCCGGATACTACACCCGGGCAGTGTTACACTTATAAGCTTTCCACCCCAGGGGGAGCAAGAAGCCTACTTTTGCATCACTCTATAATTCATAAGTTACAGCTAAAGTAATTACTAGTCAAGAAAAGTTTATACATTAATTAAAATAAAGTAACGTAAATTACTTATATTAAGAAACCTCGCAGAAGAATTCTGCGAGGCTGTGAGACTAACCTAAAAGCTCCTTCATTTTTTTCTCAACAGGGACTGCTACCGAGAAAAATCCTCCATAAGCAAGCCATCTAGCAAATAATCCTGCCATAGGCTTAGAGGCAATAAAATTACTGAAAGAAACCTTAACTATTTCTGTTATGCGCGCCACAATCTCTTTTTTATCGCTTGTCGCTATAGGGTGATACTTAAAATTCGCTTGCATACGCGTTTTTAATGTATCCGATGGATGCGTTGCTGTTGCCCCTCCTATTGCTGTAAAAAAAGGATATTCAGCTGAAAAAGCAAGCCAAGAAACAGTAAACCCAATTTCTCTTGGAATTGTCGGAATAATCCCCCTAAAAAACCCTTTAACCCCATAAGTGTTATAAATATAGGAAGCCGCCTCAAACACCTTCATTTTTTTCTCCTGCATCACTACTTGCAAAAGCTCTGAAGGACCCACAACAACACTTCCTGCAACGCCGCCGCAAGCTGCTGCTAGCATTTTCTCCCCTTTAGAAAGAGGCTTCTTTCCACTTTCAGAAAGATAGTTTTCAACGCCTTTAGCCACACTAAAAGAAATAGCGGTAGCTGGGAATGTAAAAAGGCTCACTTGAGTTGCCCCAGTAAATAGGCGTCTAGGATCCTGAACAAATATCCTTAAGGTATTTGCTGTAGCTAATAGCATGTTTTGCAAGTGTTTATAAGAAAACTTGGAAACTTCGTGCTGAGGAAGGCCCTTGGAAGCCGTCTGAAGCGCAATTTTGATATTTATAGGGGCAACAGCTCCCCACATTCCCGCGGCTCCAGAAGCTCCCCCTATAAAGATCTGCTTACCCATTAGCGCATAAGCGCTTGGCACTTGAGGCTTAGGTGTATCCATCACTACAGGCTGAGGCGCCGGTGATCTATGTTGTTGAACAGAAACAGTCATGACAATTCTCCTATGTTTTTTGACATTTTGTTTATTTTAAAATTAAGATGTAATGGAAAAAAATAAATATATGTTTGTGCCTTAGGGCACAAGAATAGGAGAGAGAAGGAAAGGGACTAAGTTAATAAACTGATAATTTTTCATAAAGTCTATTATAAAAAACTGGGGCCATTTCCCGCAAGGCCTAAATGTTACCAATTGGTTTTCCAGCAGTTGCATCTGCCTATGGGCATTACCTCAAAGCGCTCTACCCTCTGGTAAATGCGCAAATCAGACACTCCGCAAGGCCCATCGTTTTGGCAAGCAATTTCATAGAAAGGAAGAGAGACAATAAATTCCGCCTGATAAAGCGTTTTAAATACAGGATCGTAGCTAACCCTTAAATCTAAAGCCAAGTAATCCTTATACTGGGGTCTAAGCCTAAACTCTCCCCCTAAAGTCCTTCGATGACACTTCCCTGCAACATAGTAGGGGCCCCCTGCTGCATAAAGAAGGAAATCGCAGGTTTCTACAACAATATAACTAAGCTCAGCATTGAAGCCAAAAGCTATAGCCTCTTCTTTCCTGTTAGTCGCTTCAAAGCCCCCTTCAAATTCATCAAAGACACACGTCATCTTACGCTCTTTTACCCCAAGAGGCACATACGCATTGGCCCTAAAATCCCACCTGCAAGGCCCAAGAATCTCCACTCCAAATCCTAATTGATTGAAGTTTCCTTGATTTCCTTCCCTATAGTCGTAAAACATATTAAAGCCTAAGATCTCACAGAAGCAGCACCCATCAGGAATATATCTCGCAATTAATCCCACATTGGCTGCATAGGTATTGTCATCAAATCTATGCCCTCTTAAATCAAGCATAGGAAGAAAACTTCCCTGTCTATAATCAGGGGCAAACAAAAGTCCAAGGGTTGTATAATCGGTTGCAAAACCAATCCCTTCCTCGCTCCCCTCTACGTGACTAATAAATACACGCTTAGGAATAAACGACAAGTTGTCATAGCAGCAGCAAATAGGCTCATACGCGCGCTCTTCCTCCTGAAAATTGCGCGTCTCTTCCACTCTAACAAGCTTTTTCCCCCATGCAGCATATAAAGACCTGCCCACATTCCACAAAATAAAGGGAATTGTCACAAGGTAAACAAGTAATATAAGAAGGCTTAATATCTTTTTCACCAATTTGTCTTCCAGCAGTTACATCTTCCAAACGGCATCACCTCAAAGCGCTCTACCCTCTGGTAAATGCGCAAATCAGACACCCCGCAAGGTCCATTATTTTGACAAGCAATCTCGTAAAGAGGAAGAGAGACAATAAACTCCGCCTGATAAAGCGTTTTAAATACAGGATCGTAGCTCACCCTCATATCTAAAGCCAAATAGTCCCTGTATTGAGGTCTAAGCCTAAATTCTCCACCCAAAGTCCTTTGATGACATTTACCCGCTACGTAGTACGGACCTCCTGCTGCATAAAGAAGGAAATCACACGTCTCTATAACGATATAACTAATCTCAGCATTGAACCCGAAAGCTATAGCCTCTTCTTTCCTGTTAGTCGCTTCAAAACCTCCTTCAAAATCATCGAATACGCACGTCATTTTACGCTCTCTTACGCCAAGAGGCACATAGGCATTCGCCCTAAAGTCCCATCTACAAGGACCAAGAATCTCTATTCCAAATCCTAATTGATTAAAATCTCCTTGATCGCCCTCCCTATAATCATAAAACATGTTAAAACCCAAAATTTCACAAAAGCAGCATCCATCAGGGATATATCTACCGATTAATCCCACATTGGCCGCATAGGTATTATCATCAAACCTATGCCCCCTCAAATCGAGCATAGGAAGGAAACTCGCTTGCCTATAATCAGGCGCAAAAAGAAGTCCAAGAGTGGTATAATCGGTTGCAAAACCAATTCCCTCTTCACTCCCCTCAACGTGACTAATAAAAATGCGCTTAGGCAAAAATGATAAATTATCATAATTGCAACAAATAGGAGGCCGATCCTTCTCTATAAAAGAAGGAGTATCCACATCTTCCTCTGGAGGATCTGCATAGGCATCCAGAGGAGGTTTTTCTACCTCCTCATAAGAAATCTCTTTAATAGGAAGCTCTCTGTAAATAACATCCTCAGAAGGCTTTTCTACCTCCTCAAAAGAAAGCTCCTTAACATGTAAATCCGCCACATGACAACAAGCCGACTCAGGAGGTCCCCGAGCCCTATCCATACCCCTGCAAGAAGCAATAAAATCTTCACCTTCTTTTTCAAATACTTCAAGGATAGCGGCAGGAGGCTTGACCGAAGCATTCCCCCGCTCTCGCTTGATGCTCATTAAAAAAAACTCTTTTTTCATACACTTAGGAAGATAAGAAACTTTCTCTTGAATAACTTCTTCAAAAAAGTCATCCCTTCGAAAAAACAAGGCATCAGATGAAAAATTGACAGGCTCTTCCATAACATCTTCTGAAGAAAAAAACCGTTTTGACCAGGTATGCAGAGACGTTCCCGTATTCCAAAGAATAAAGGGAATAGTAACAGTATAAATAAGTAATATTATACGGCCCAAAAAATGCTCCACTCGGTCAAAATGGATCGACATCCCCAAAAAAACTCAGGGACTTAAGCCTCTTCTACAATTAAAATTATTTCTTTACAACGAGCTTTTAAAAATAGAGCTCTTGCATATTTTTTTTTGTTAAGATAAATTTAACGCTCTCTACTTATTTACTGGAGTCCTCATCATGTTTCGTTCATTTTTTGCTCTGATTCTTCTTTTGCTACCTATTTTAGCTACAGCAAAACAAAAAATTTGCCTTAATATGATTGTCAAAGATGAAAGCCAAGTCATTAAAAGATGCCTCGATTCTGTAAAACCGCTCATTGACTATTGGGTAATCGTTGATACAGGTTCAAAAGACGGCACTCAGGGAATCATTAAAGCTCATCTTAAAGGAATCCCCGGAGAACTTCACGAGCGTCCCTGGAAAAACTTTGGAGAAAGCAGATCTGAGGCCTATAATTTGGCTAAAGGGAAAGGAGACTATATCCTTTTTATGGACGCCGATGATATTTTAACTTTTGATCAAAGCTTTACACTCCCTGTTCTTACGCACGATCAATATAACATGTGGAGAGGAACAGAAGAATTTTCTTATTTAAAACCTCAAATAGTTAAAGGAAATCTTCCCTGGAGATGGGTGGGCGTTACTCATGAGTATCTCGATTGCCCGCAGTCTCATACAACAGCTATTCTAGAGCATGTTAAATATGTTTCTTGTGAAGGAGGCGCTAGATCTTACGATCCAGAAAAATTTCTTAAGAATGTTGCACTTTTAGAAGAGGGACTTAAAAAAGAACCTCTAAATGCAAGGTACGCATTTTATCTGGCAGAAAGCTATAGAGATGCAGGAGAAAAAGGAAAAGCTCTTGAATGTTTCCAAAGAAGAGTAAACATGGGCAATTGGAATGAAGAGGTCTTCTGGTCCAAATTCCAAATTGCAAATCTGATGCATCAGCTTAAGTTTTCTTCTAAGGTTGTGGTTGAGGCTTATAAGGATGCTCACGAATACCGCCCTCATAGATGCGAGCCTATTTACCATCTGGTAGATTTCTATAATAATCAAGGCCAATACGATAAATCTTATCAGGCATTAAAAGCTTACTTAGCGCTTCCCAAGCCCAAAGAAAAAGATTTTCTTTTTAATGAAGTCTGGATTGACAAGTATGGACTTCTTTTCCAACTCTCTATTTGCTCCTACTATGTAGGAAAATACCAAGAATCTATCGATACTTGCAATGAGCTTCTTGCCATGAAAGATTTACCAGAAGATTTCCGCAAGTTAACAGAAGCCAACAAGGTTTTTCCTATGGAAAAACTTAAAAGCGGAAGCGCTCCTGCTCTAAAACAAAAAGCACAATGAAAAAACACCTCTTTGTCCTTCTTTTCACATGTAAGCTTCTCTTTTCCTATACAGATCAGGATCTTGAGGAGCTTTGGTCCTCCATTACTGACATTAAAAATCCTACTCTTATTGAATATAAACTCATTGAAAACTATTTTAAAACCTCAAGGCCATACCTAGACAATCTCAGACAAAGGGCCCTTATTAACCCAGGCTATAACCCAAGGCTAAACCTTATCCTCAATTTCAAGCTGCTTGGGCCCCATAACGAAATGCCCCTTTTTGAAAAACACAGCTTTAACATTAAGCAGCACTCTAAAAATAGATGCATCCTCCTCTTTGCTTCTTTCAATGGAATCTACCAAGATAAAGCCCGCAAACTTCTTGCCCAATTAGAAAAGCGAGGCTATAGCGGACATGTCCTATTGCGCATAGGAGGATTTCCTAATACAGAAAATGGAGATCTAACCCTTAGCCACATCCCTTACGCTTTTAAACTCGCCTTTCTTCGAGAAGCAAAGTCGCTTGGCTATAAGGAAGTTCTCTGGCTAGACACAGCCATCCACCCTCTTACCAATTTAGAAACCATCTTCCAAGAAATCAAAAAAACCGGCTATTTTTTTACAAGCGTTGGATCGCTTCAAGACAATGCAGAAAATCACTTACCAGAAGCAGCTGTTGCTCTCAATCTTAATACAAACCTATATCCTCAAATCCCCCATATTTCCTCAGGCATTTTAGGCCTTAATATGGCAAGCCCCAAAGCTCATGCTCTTTTAGATACTTGGTATGAAGAGACTATAAAAGTTTATCCCAACGTTTCCTGGTTCCCCGAAGAACTGAGCCTTTCAACAGTGGCTTTTCGCCTTAACATGAAACCTTACAACTGGTTTGGACATTTTGTTTGTTCTGAAAGTGAACTAGGAGAACTTAAAAACCGCCCCTCTGTAATCTTATACCTCGACTCCAAAAGATAGTAGACCTAAATCGTTATCCTCAACTATCTTAAGAAAATCTCAAAAACCTATTTAAAGGCCCATCTTTATGAAACGAACACTACTTTTTATCCTATCTCTTCTAATTACAACACATTCAATGTCCTTCGGAGAATTAACGCCATTACAAGAAGTAAAAGGCGAAAAAAAAATCAAAGTCATTTATACAGCAGCTCTTTTAAATCACCTCTTTAAAATGAGAAAAGACGAATACATCAAATGTATTAAAATCCTCAATAATTACGGATATGAACCTTATGTTATAGAATCCTGTAAAGCTTCCTCCCCTTCTTTTTTTGAAGACCACACACCCTTTGTTTTTTATGCTAACACCAATGACTACAGCCTTAAAAATAAAGGCGTTAATGAAGCGAAAGCCATGATCAAAGCCTTCGAATATTACAATTTCGATGACGATGATATCATTATAAAAATAACCGGAAGGTACCATCTTGATAGTCCATACTTTTTACATGTTGTAGAAAACAATCAAGACGCCGATGCCTTTGGCAAATTCGATCCTATAGCTACTCTTACAGATAAAGGAAGAGTCTTTACTGGATGCTTTGCGCTAAGATGTAAATACTTTAAAGAATTTGTTAAAAACCTGGACCTAGTAAAAATGGAAAAAGAGATGATCGACATCGAAAGGGAAGCCGCCGCTTACATCATGAATCTATCTGAAAAAGGCCATAAGGTGATCTTTCTAGATAAACTAGACATGACCGCTGGCATTGCGGGGGGCGGCAATGGGTTTCCAAACTTCATCCATCTATAAACTAAGCACTACAACATAGGTTATATGAAAAATAAATCCCCAAATAAGATTGCTATTTTTTTTCTTTTTTATCTATTTACTATACCAATGAATTCTTATAGTGTAGAGATCACTGAAAATATGGAATTAAAAGATGTATACGAAGAACATTGCAAAGAACCTTCAGACATCAATGAACATTTACCTGTACTATGCTCTCTTGCAAAAGAGTGCGCAACAGTGGTTGAAATAGGGCTAAGAGGAATGGTTTCCAGCTGGGGAATCCTTGAAGGATTGGCAGAAAATACAGCTACTACTCGCTCTTATATTGGCATAGATTTATACACTCCTCCTGATCGTATACTAAATGCAGCTAAAAAACTTTCAAATACTCATGGAATTTCCTTTAGATTTTGGCAAGCTAATGATCTTTACATTACAATCCCTCCTGCCGACATGTTATTTATCGATTCTTTGCATACTTATATACATTTGACCTATGAACTAGAAAAATTTTCCCCGTTTATTAGTAAATATATAGCAATGCACGATACAAGCGAACCTTGGGGAAATGTAGAAGATGATTACTACCAAGGAGACTACTCAGAATATCCGGGATTTTGGGACAGAAAGAAAAAAGGGCTTTGGCCCGCTGTGAAAGATTTTCTAGAACGCCATCCGGAATGGGTCTTGTATGAAAGGCGATTTAATAATCACGGATTTACCATATTAAAAAGGATTTCTGAAGAATGAAAGTCATTTTTTGCTGTATATTCATATTGAATTTCCTTACTACAAAGCTTTTTTCTGAAAAAACCAATGAGAATAGTCCTACAGTATCGCTTGTTACAGGGGGCGCTGGCTTTATTGGCGCTCATGTAACAAACGAATTAATTAAAATTGGACATAAAGTAATTGTCTTAGATGACCTTAGCGGGGGGGCTGAGGAAAATGTTCACCCTCAAGCTATCTTTATCAAAGGCTCCATTGAAGACCGTGATCTACTTGGTGAGCTATTTTCTTCTTACCAATTTGATTATGTATATCATTTAGCTGCCTACGCAGCTGAAGGGCTTAGTCATTTTATTAAACGGTTTAACTATACAAATAATCTAATTGGCAGCGTCAACCTAATTAACGAATCTATAAAACATAAAGTGAAATGTTTTATCTTTATCTCTTCTATTGCAGTATATGGCAAAGGCCAAGTTCCGCTTCGAGAAGATATGGTTCCCCTACCTGAAGACCCCTATGGAATTGCAAAGTTAGCCATCGAGCAAGAACTACGCGTTTCTCACGATATATTCGGCCTAAATTATGTCATTTTTCGTCCTCATAATGTCTATGGAGAATATCAAAATCTAGGAGACAAGTACCGAAATGTCATCGGAATTTTTATGAACCAACTGATGCAAGGAAAAAGTCTTTCTGTATTTGGAGATGGACTGCAAAAGCGCGCATTTACCTACATAGGGGATATAGCGCCTTATATTGCAAATTGCATTAACGTTCCTAAAGCCTATAATCAAATCATCAATATTGGTTCGGATCAAGAATATACCGTTAAAGAACTTGCAAAACAAGTCATGGAAGCAATGGAAATTGAAAGACAAATCACCTATTTAGATCCACGCAAAGAAGTTCAAGATGCTTATAGCGATCACACCAAAGCTAAAGCCATTTTTGACATACAGCATCAAACCTCTTTAAAAAAGGGGTTATCCCTTATGGCAAATTGGGCAAAAAAAGCCGGCATTAGAAAAAGTAAAAAATTCGAGAACATTGAAATTCACGAGAACCTACCACCCTTTTGGCTACAAGAATAGAAAAAAGAAACAAAAATCATTTTAATAAAGGAAACAGTTTGCAATGACTAGAAAAATATTCTTGTATTTCTTAGCTTCACTTTTTATTAATGATTCTTGCTTTGCTTTTTTTATGAAAAATTCAGAATTTTTAGAAGTAGGGAAATGGACCTATGGAAATCCTGCAATTGCACCAGGAATATCAAAAGTAAAAATTGGAAGTTTTTGCTCCATTGCTTCAGACGTAGTGATATTAGCCGGAGTAGAACATAGAACAGATTGGGTAAGTACCTTTCCTTTTACGGCATTCCTTTCCGATTGGCCTGAAGCACAAGATATTTTAGGCCATCCCGGAACCAAAGGAGATGTCATTATTGGCAATGATGTATGGATTGGTCAAAATGCTTGCATTCTTTCAGGAGTTATAATTGGAGATGGCGCTGTAGTAGGAGCCTCTGCCGTTGTCACTAAAAACGTGCCTCCTTATGCAATTGTAGGAGGAAATCCTGCTAAAATAATAAGGTACAGGTTTGATGAGGCCACCATTCAAAAATTATTAGAAATTGCTTGGTGGAATTGGACTGATGAAGAAATCGGAGTCATTATTCCTCTATTACTTTCAGATAATATCAATGAGTTTATAAACTATTGTGAATCTCCTCAAAAACCCACGTCTACAAAAAAACCTTTTTTTTATTTATGGGAAAACAATAACAAATAAAAAAAACCCAAAAAAACAAAATGGTTTATATGAAGTATCTTAATATTTTTCTTATCACATTCCTCTTTGTAAGCTTTCTGCAAGGTGAAAATAGTTATAAATTTGAAGGGTATTCTCAGGAGCCTGATGGAGAACGCAGACTCATACAGATTGCAAGACTCCTACATTACAATCCCGTAATATTGATAGTTAATCCAACAAAAGAAATTGTTGAAAAATGTAACGTTTTTTTTCCTAAAGGAACCCTGCTTTCCTATTCAATGGATCAACTAGTATACGATAGACCTATTGATTTAATTTGGTTAAATTGCAAGGACTCAGAACTTTGTATTCTCAAAACCTTAAATAAACAATTACAAACAGCCACAATTATCTATACAACAACACACTTTTCCAATCACATAGAGTCAAATTATTATCATCTAAAAACTTTCTTAGAACAAAGAGATTTTGCCTTATTTGGACATTGGTACTGGGAAGAAAAAGGAGGAGAAGCACTTTTTTTAAAAAGCAAAATCTATGATGCTGCAATGAGATCTCTAAGCTTTGGCTCACAAAAAACCAAATTGGCCCTTCCCTATATTCCACAATCAAATCTTGAATCGTTTTTCCATAAAATAGAAGGCAAATCCGATAACCATTCACTAAAGCACATCGATTTTATTTATATGATCAATCTGGATGAACGACCTGAAAAGTTTGATTCAGCATTAAAATGTTTAAATCCTTATGGAATTAACCCTTACAGATTTTCTGCAGTTAATGGATGGAAATTGCCTTACAACGTCCTTGATCAAATTGGAGTAAAGTTTTCTCCTTTGCTAAAATTTTCCTCTTGGGAATCCGATGAAAAATTAATGGGGACCGTTTATCGAGAAAGTGACGGCAAAAGTTATATGTCAAATGAATTGATGCAAGAAATAGGAACAAGCTACTTTGCTTTTGGAATGGCGCGTGGAGCGATTGGATGCATCTTAAGCCATTTATCTGTACTACAAGACGCCTATGATGCCGAATATAAAACCATCTGGATAATGGAAGATGACATTCAAGTAATAAAAAATCCCCTCCAACTCTCATCCCTTATTGAAGAATTAGATCTCATTGATCCCGATTGGGATATTTTATTTACAGATATTGACTCAAAAAATAAAGAAGGACAGCACGTTCCTTGCCGAGCACTTGCCGTAAGGCCAAATTTCAAAATGGAACCGCTCGAGCACTTTCTTAAAAAATTTTATCCCGCAGGAAAAAACTTTCGAAGGATTGGTATGCGTTACGGCACTTATTCAATGATTATTCGGAGATCTGGCATCGAGAAAATTTTAAATCACTTTAAAGATCATTCGATTTTTCTTCCTTATGATATGGACTACTGGCTTGAGCCAAGCATACGCATGTACACAGTTAATGAAGATATTCTTTCAACTCTTCCCGAAGCATTTTCAGATAATGGTGCTCCCAATTACAACCAGAGAATTTAAAGGCCTCTCTTTGAGGATTCATTCTCAAGTAATTTCGTGAAGTATGTTTTGTAAGTAACCTTCATAGCCTCTACGTTTTCAATTGGAGCTCTAATCATAAATAAATTATCTAGTAAAGTTTTCTCTTCTATAATATCATGATAACCCGATGCAAATGGATTTATAATAATTAAACTAAAATCTAGAGAAGGAAACCGTTTTTCAATGGCATTATAAAGCTTTAGTGCATGTTCAGGAGTAATTTCAACATTGTCTTTGGACTTAAAAAATCTATTCTCATCATCATCGGAACGAATATAAGCAGCCCTCAAAAAACACACCTTCCCCTCATAATGATTAAGATTTCTAAACCGTTCAATCCTTCTTTGATATTTAGATCTTAAAACTTCTAAGTTTGCGAAAAACTCCTCTTGCTTCCACCCTCCTTCATGCACAAATTCAATATGATAACAGTCATTCAAAAGAGCTGATCCATTAGAATTAGGAAAAAGACATCTGACATCTAGAAAATGTAAAAAATCTTCTTCTAATATTCGAATAAGCTTTTCTCCATCAAGTGAAACTATCCAATCAAATGGAAAGGCCGCTTTTCTAAAACCTGTTACACGAGAAAAATCTGCTGGACCACAATAAGAGCCCAAACTAATAAACAAAGTTTCTTTAGATAACAACTCAATATTTGTATTTTCTTGCAGATCCTCTACATCACAATGTCCGATATTGATTAGGCTAAAAGAAAATAAAACCACAGTTAATATTTTTACCAAAACAAGCACCCCCTCTTATTTATCTTCAGGCAAAAAACAGTCTCCTTACAAAAAATAAAAAAACCTTCTCTAATATATTTCTCTTATGTTATGAACTGTTTTGCTCCATAAAATACAACTTCTTAACCAAAAACTCATTTATTAAATAAATATTCAATTAAAGTGATCACGAATAAATACAAATCGCATCAAAAACACTTCCTATTTATTGTTTTTTTAATTAATATCTTTTCCTCAGATCAATTGGACAGCAATGACAATCTAAAACATTATCCCCCTCTCTTTATTGGATTAGGCTCTCATTGTGAGATTGCTGTTCAATTAAGGGAACACAACCTCAGAAAAGAGGCCTTTCCCTTTGATTGGATTCTCTCGTTAAATCACAACAACCTTATTAATTTATTAAATAACGACTTCGATTTTTTCTTAAATGAGGAATATTTTATTCAGCATCCCATACATCCCTCTATAGTTAGAAATTACTATTACGAACTTGAATTTGGTCATGATTGGCCCTTTACAGAATTATGGAGTAATTCAATCAGATTTAAAACTCAACTTCAAGGAATCCAATCAAAATATGAAAAAAGAATTTCTAGATTCAGAAAATTAAAAAATTACCCAGGAAAAGTCCTTTTTTTTCGCATTCCTTTTGATTTTGAAATTGGGCCAAATCCTTATGGAGCTCAAAGAGAATCCAACATAATAACTATAGGGCAAGCCCAAGAGTTAAAAGCTGCTCTGGATCATTATTTTCCTCTTTTAAATTTCACTCTTGTAATCTTTAACTACCATGAAGAAAATACTCCTATAATAAATCAGATCAACGGTGTAATCGAATTTAAAATAAAAAAATCAAACAAAAACAATTCCTACAATAACGCATTTAAAACTATTCAGGAATTACAGAAACTGGATGATTTACTTTTGTTTTAACAGTTCACATGACGATAAATATTCACGATTTCTCGGATCCTGACGATGGCCTCCGTTAGGCCCATTTCCGTATTTTGGATGTCTATAAAGCTTTTCCACATTATTCATATTTGTAAATTCAAGATTTTTCTCTTTTAAAAAATCATCTCGCACAAAAAAAAGATTGGTGCCTGTTTTTTCTGCATAGACAAGGGAATATCCTTTAGATCGTCCCAATTGATACATTGCAAGAATGCTGGCTCCAAAATAATTTGACCCGTCAGAACAGAAAAAAGGACGGTATTTTACAACTTTATCTTCATGAGGTAAATGGGTGGCATTATATTCAATGACTACAACTGACGGCCTATATTTCTCATCAATTGCTTGCCAGACATAGAAATCATTATAATCAATATCTATAGACAAAAGATCTAAATTATAAGGAACTTGATATTCATAAAATAATTCATTAATGTTTTCTGCGGTAATGAAAGCTTTATAAAGATTATAATGTGGATTTTCAGATAATCTATCTAATAAAAGGCAGTCCCATCCTCCCAATCTAAAAAGATACGTGTTACTCCCTCTAACACCATCATCAGCACCAAATTCTACACAAAAACCAGAAGACTGATTAAGCAACATGAAGATCTTAGCAAGAACCCCGTCTTCTCCATTTTGGCTATAAATTGATTGTTCATATCGACTTAAATCAATCTCCTCCGATTGAAGGCTCCCCCAAAAAACAAGAAAAATAAAAAGCAACTTTTTGCACATAAAAACCTATCTTTTTTTAAATAAAATACAATTTCCACCATCAATTAATCTGACTACATCACAGGAATCTAAAAGAAGATCTATTGAAGGTTGTGCTTGAACGCTTAAAGAATCATTTAACCAAACATATCCTCCAGAACATACCTTAGGCAAATAAAGAAGCGTATCGGAAGTAAAACCATCTTCACTATGATCTCCATCAATATATAAAATATCTATTGTTCCAATGTCATCAGCAGCTTTTGCAGATGATTTTCTTATCGTTAAACAATAATTTTCTAACCCGTACTGTTTTAGTGAATTAAGATAATTGTTATATACACGATCTAAATTGACTTTACCCCACCAATTTAAATGAGCCGCTTCTTCTATTGGATCGAAATTTTTAATACATTCTAATTTATCCCAAGGATCAATAGCTATTACTAGACCGCTGTCTAAAAATTTTAATGCTGAAGCAACAGGAAAAAGGGATGCTCCACCAAATACGCCTATTTCAACACAAACTTTTGGTTTTACTTTTAAAACTAAATTAATAAAATTTTCCGCTTTTTCTTCTGAACACCAACCCTCTAAAGTCGGGAGCACTGTGCAAACGTATTGTTTTAATTCCCCCTCATTATTTATATGAGCATTTAAAAAAGAAAAAAAACAAAAAAACGACACAATGAATTTAAAAATATTTATTTTCATAATAGATCCAAAACTTATTTTCTATCTGTTTCGTACCAAGCAAGCTTCTCATACCACCAAAATTCGCCTTCATGACAAACCCTTAACCGGTGCGTAGAGGCAAAAGCTGTAACAGCTTTTGCAACTTCCCCTTCAGGACCGCCCAAATTCCAATCATCGCCACAAAAAAGGCCTTCTTTTCTAAGTAAAGGATACCAAGCGCTAATATCGCTTAACACCGAATTATAATCGTGCGCCGCATCGATATATATAACATCCGGCTTAATCTTTAATTCTTTAAATTTTTTTGCAGCTTCTACACTTGCTAGTCTAACAGGGATAATTTTGTCTTGAAATCCTGCATGAATAACATTAGAAATAAACTGCTTAAAAAGAATAGGAACCAGATTATATTCTGTTCGATTTCCAGGGTCTCTATGCTCACTTGATCCTAGCCAATGATCGACAGCAAAAATTGTTCCTCCTTCAGGAAGAATGTTTGCTAAAAATATAGTTGATTTTCCTGTCCAAGCTCCCACTTCTACAATCGTTTTAATATCCCCTTCTTCAATAAGAGGCTCAAGAGCCGAAGGTAAATTCCACCCGTGCAAATTTGTAGGCAATGTATCTATACTTTCATACACCTCCGGGTAGGGATCGGGAAATCCGTAATCATCCCCATAACAAATACTCAAAAGAAAAACAAAAAAACAAGATACCCTTATCATATTTAAAATCCTCTATTTTTTAATAAAAAACCAAAAGTTACCTTTAACCTCAACTTCAAGAAAACGGTGTCTAGAAAATTTCTGTAAAACCTTACTGACATACTCATCATTGACCATGTTTCCTGAAATTAGTGTTCCTTGAGGAATTTTCTTATAAAGCTGATCTAAATCCCACCATAGCTTATGCCGCAAATTCCCATGATCTAGATTAAGAGCGATTCTAAAATAGGTCAAATCCAAAAATACAGGGCAAGGCCAAATCCACAAGTTAAATACACACTCAAAATCCAAGGAAGGCTCAAAAACAGCAATTTTATGTCTACTTCTTAAAATAGAGAGATCTGCAAGATAGCGATCAAACGTTTGAAATGTAGAGAGATCTAACCAGTGATCGGAAAGAATTAACGAAGAAAGAGAAGGAAGGTTATTTGCAAGCTGTAAAGGGCGAATACCAGTTAAAGCTCCTTTGTAAATCATAAAAGAATAGGGGCCGGCTTTTTCAAGGATAGATAGAAGTGTACTTAAATCTTCTGGGGTAAATTTTGTCGCATCTAACCTGCTAAAATCGAGGTCATGATTTTTGACTTTTGCTTGGGTACTTTTAAGTTTTGCTTCCCAATAATCAAAATAGACTTTTTCTAATTTTAAATCCTTAAATTGCTCGCAGCTCTCTTCTAAAAACTTTTCGTTAACTTCATTCCAATCATGAACCTTGATTACAGGCAGCCCTTCATATAGGGGGTCTAAAAAGGTATGCTCTACAATAGGAACACAGTCTAAAGCTAAGGTCTCCCAAGTACGCACGCAATCGTGCTCTAACCCAAGCGGAGAGAGGACAAATTTGGAAGTTAGTAAATCGTCATAAAAGACAGGTCTGGGAGTGAAGTCCCAAGGAGTCTCACTGTGATTTCTAGAGAAACAATACGGTTCATTTTCAAACATCTTTACAATGGTATCGCGATCTCCATAAGGACGAGGATAATGACACATATAAAGAAAATGCTTTTTAGGAAGAGGCTTTTTTACAATCGCTCCAAGAAGATCCTTAACAACATCCGGATGCAATTGGAATAAAGCGAGATCCTGACCCATGGGAATCTGGAAAAGCTTAGGATGATAGCTAAAGATAATATTTCTACAAAACCATGCAGCTAGCTTAGGATCATAGAGAAGTTTTTTAATATCGGGATGTGGCAGCCAATTTCCCACATCAGAGGTTACAAGAATGTAAGGGTGCTTGATTTTATCATGCACATCTCTTGCAAACCACTCTAAATACCAAATGTTTAAGTAAATGATATCCCCCTGCTTTACAATATCCGGATCAAACGTCTCTGTTGTTTGGTCAATAATGATATCGCAAGCATTGCGAAATGTAAGATAACTAATAAAAGGATAATGTCCGGGATGCTCTCGTAAATCGGGCCAATTTGCATAGCGCTCTTGGGGGACAGAGAGGGACAGAGAGGCAAGGTTCCCCATAAAAAATATAGTGAGAATAGTAACTACTTTTGAAAGTACCAAAAGCTTCCTCTTGTTTCTATGGAGACATTATGCTCCTCTCTAAAAAAAGAAAGAACCTCGCTTACATATTCATCTTGGGCCATATTTCCACAAATTAATGTCCCTATTTTAATTTTGTTATAAAGATCATTTAAATCTTTTCTAAGGCTATGACGAAAATTGTCAAAGTTTATCGTGATAGCGGTTCTAAAATAGCTTAAATCAAGAAAAATAGGGCAAGGCCAAATCCACATATTGAAAATGGTTTCAAATTGTTTTTCAGATTCAAAAATGCGGACTTTATTTTTATTCTTAAGAAGTGTCCTATCAATAAGATACTCCTCAAAATCTTGATAGCCTTTTTTCTCTAACCAAGGATCGTAAAGAAAAATAGAGGAAAGAAAAGAAAAGGCACTCGCAAGTTGAAGAGGCTTTACACTCGTTAAAGCTCCTTTATAAACTAAAAAGGGCCTAGATCCCCCTTTATTTTTCAAAATAAAACCAAGATCCTCTAAATCTTCATGCTTAAATTGTGTCGCTTCCATTTTACTAAAAGCTAGGGGATCCTCTTGAACTTTTTTTTGTGTTTCTAAAAGAAGATTGTGCCAATAATCAAAATAGACTTTTTCAGATTTTAGACCTTTTAATTCTTCATACTTTTTTTTAAGGAAATCTTCTGTAATCTCTTCCCAATGATGAACCTTTACAACAGGCAATCCCTCATAAATAGGATCGACAAAAGTATGTTCTACAATAGGAATGCAATCTAATGCTAAAGCCTCCCAGGTTCTTACAGAATCTGTTTCAAGACCCAAAGGCGAGAGAACAAATTTAGAAGCTAGCAAATCATCATAAAAAATATTAACAGGGGTTTCTTGCCAATTTTGATCACTGTGATTTCTAGAAAAACAATAAGATTCATTTTCAAACATTTTTACAATTTTATCTCTATCTCCAAAAGATCTCGGATAATGACACATATAAAGAAGGTGCTTTTTGGCCTGAGGCTTTTTTACAAAAGCAGACAAAATATTTCTAATCACACTAGGGTTCAGTTGAAAAAGGGCCAGATCTTGCCCCATGGGAATAGGAAAAAGTTTAGGATGGTAACTGAAAATCATATTTCGACAAAACCACGCAGCTAACTTAGGATCATAAAGAAGTTTTTTGGTCGAGGGAAAGGGCAGCCAGTTTCCCACATCTCCTGAAACAAGAATA
>Ga0207097_1062_pt1 | contig 18839 bp, 17 predicted proteins | sample Alteio_BWMinHeat_87_FD_153541 | JGI IMG/M metagenome (GOLD analysis project Ga0207097, IMG submission 153541) | Enriched cells from forest soil in Barre Woods Harvard Forest LTER site, Petersham, Massachusetts, United States -... | ecosystem: Environmental > Terrestrial > Soil > Temperate forest >...
TGACAAAAAAACTGAACGCTTTCTCTTGAACGCCCAAACCAATTATTCTCTTCAAAAATAGCTAAAATTTGCGCGTGATTATCTTTTTCTTTAGACGTCATAATCGCTAAAGGCGTCATGATTTTTTTATGAAACAGCTTATAGTGTACGTATTCTCTTGCTTCAAGATCTTGGATAAGAGAAGAGAGGAGCGTTTTACCGCAAAAAAGAAGGCGCGCAGCAGGAAGAGGAATGTTGGTTTTCTCATCAAAAAGACGCAACCTATCAGCTGCCCCTCCCAAAGGATAAATTTCAGCCATCTGATCAAGATGCTTTATCCCGTCAAAAATAGCTTTACGCACAAAGGAATGGGAGGGTTCTGAAACATCGAAGCCCGAAGGAGGGTGGTAAACAAGATTTTCTTCAGATTCCTTTTTTCCAAGCATTTGGGTAAACATCAAGTACTGGTACCCAACAATCCCCCCAAATTCCTCATAAAATTGCTCCACAGGAATAAGCTGCTCAAAAAAATAGAATAATTCTTCCTTTGTTTCCAGCTCTAGAAAAATGTCTTCCTGTCCAATAAGGATGACTGCCTTAACAATGAGCTCTTCTAAGGGAGAAAGAGGAAAAAAGAAAGGAGGCAGTTCTCTTTTTCCTAAAACCTCATCCAAAATAGCGACTTTTTCAAGAGGAGATAGGTTTTTTTTGAGCTTTTCTACAACAGGAAATAAAAATTGAATTTTAGCTTCTGTCGAAGAATTATTTTTAGAGAGTAAAGAAGTGGATTCCATGTTATAATTTCTGATTGTTAAGGGTATAAAAACTGCCAGGTTTGCCTCCTTTTATCAAGGAAAAATAAAAAAATTAGATCCTTTCAAGGAAATTTAACGATTTTTTTTGACTATAATATCCTAAGAGCGTTACAAAAGTCCTTCGAGGAAAATAGTTTCAGCCTCGGGTATCTATCAGGAATTTAGCCTCGGCTAATTTTAGTGATAGAGAGGATTAATCAGCTAAAGCGTTAAAGCTTTACACAATTTCAAAAGGAGAAAAAGGAACATGGCAAAAGTCGCAAGCAAAACTGCAGCAAAAACTGCACCAAAAAAATCAAAATTTATGCAGCCTCTTACACTTAGCGAAGAACTAGCTGCTGTTGTTGGAAAAGGCCCAATGCCTCGTACAGAAGTTACAAAAAAACTTTGGGAATACATCAAAAAGCATAAGTGCCAAGATGCAAAAAATAAAAGAAACATTAACCCAGATGAGAAGCTGGCAAAAGTTTTAGGAAAAAAAGCAATCAACATGTTTGAAATGACAAAAATCGTTAGCAAGCACCTTTCCTAATTTCTTTTTTGCAGAATGCGGTGATATACCGCATTCTGCTTCTTCTCTTTAATTTCATGAATTTTATACCTCCTTTTGTTTCTGCCATACTCGTAGCCGGAGGAATAGGCTCTCGTATGGGTAGCCCCATAGCCAAACAATTTATCAAAGTCCAAGACAAAGAAATTGCTCTCTATAGCTTCGAAACTCTTTTACAGCATGAACATATCGAAGAAATCATCGTTGTCTGTAAGGAAGAATACGAGCATCTTTTTCATCATCCCAAAGTAAAATTTGCTCTTCCCGGAGTAAGAAGACAAGATTCTGCCTATAATGGTTTTTTAAAAGTGCACCCAAAAGCAAATCTTGTATGTATCCACGATAGCGCAAGACCTTTTCTTACATTAGAAGATCTAAACGCTGTGATTTCAGAAGCCTTAATTCATAAAGCAGCAGTTCTAGGCACTCCTGTAAAACCAACCCTTAAAGAAGTTGATGAAAACGGATTTGTTTTGCGTACACTCAATCGAGATTTAATCTGGGAAGTGCAAACACCTCAAGTCATTGATTACGCTTTATTAAAAAAAGGCTTTGAGCTCGCAAACGAAAAATCGCTAACTGTAACAGATGATGTCTCTTTAGTAGAGCTGCAAAATTTGCCGGTTAAAATTATCAAAGGCTCTTACGCGAATATCAAAATCACTACACCTGAAGACCTCGATGTTGCAAATCTATGTTTAAATACAAAATAAAAATTGCCTACGACGGAACAAACTACTCAGGCTGGCAAGAGCAGCTAAATAGTGAATCCATCCAATCCCTTATTGAAAAAGCCCTTTCAACCATCTTGCGCACCTATACAAGCATTGCAGGATCAGGAAGAACAGACGCTGGAGTACACGCTTTAGCCCAAGTGGCCCATTTTGTAACGGAAAAATCTTTAGATAAAAAAAAGACCCTCTTTTCTTTAAATGCTCTTCTGCCCTCTGATATTCGTATTCTTGATATGGAAGAAGTAGCCCCCTCTTTTCATGCGCGTTATAGCGCTACTAGTAAAACCTATCATTACCACCTCCATCTAGATTCCTCGCTAAACCCCTTTAAAAGGCTGTACAGCTATCATGTGCCCCACAAAGTAGATCTTGATCTTCTAAAAGAGGCAGCTAAATATTTCGTTGGCAAACATGATTTTTCCTCCTTTGCGCATAAAGCCGATCAAGGAAGCGCTGCAAAAGATCCCGTGCGTACCATATACCGCCTAGACATCATCGAAGAAGAAGGAGGCGTACGCTTAGAATTTGAAGGAGAAGGCTTTTTACATAAAATGGTAAGAAATATCACAGGAACTCTTTTAGATATCAGCAGAAGAAAGATTCCCCTAGAGGAGCTACCTAAAATTTTTGAAGCCAAAGACAGAAAAAAAGCCGGCCTTGCCGCCCCAGCAGAAGGCCTCTTCCTCATCAAAGTCACCTACCCCTAAACCCTCCTTCCTTCCCGATCTTCTTTTCGTGCCCGTGTGCGTGCCCGTGCCCGTGCCCGATCTTTTTTGAACTCGAAGGTTATTTTACTTTAGTCCAATTCGGGCACGGGCACGGGCACGCACACGGGCACGAAAAGAAGATCGGGAAGGAAGGAGGGGTTATTTTGGAGCTTCGGATATGGAGGTGAAGGAGGGGAAGTGGGAGACGGAGGATAGGTCCATTTCTTGGAGTTGAGGGTGGTCAGGGGGGCACACAAGAACAGCTTTTGCTCCTGCATCAACAAGGGCTTTATACCCTCTATAAGAATCTTCAAAGCCCACCACGCTATCCCCTTCTTCTTTAAGCACACCTATTGCTTTAAGATATCCTTCAGGATCAGGCTTTGGTTTTTCATAGCATTCTCTTGTGAACCAATAAGGAATAGAATTTAAAAGAGGGATCGCCTCTCTTATAATATCTACCTGCTCTTTTTTAGAATTTGTCACAACCGAGCGTTTAATATTTGCCTTCTCTAAAGCTAAAAGAAGAGGTTCTACTCCTTCTAAAAGTTGTACCTTCCCATTTTTTAAAAGAGTTAAATAAGCCGCTTGTTTTTCAGCATAGAGAACCTGCCAAGAAGGCTCTTCTTCATAAAGAGAAGGAAGTGAGGCATATACCTGCTCTTTTGGCCCTGTAGCGCTTTTATGAGCAATGCGGCAAAAGTCTGCAAAACTCCAAGGCAAATCATACCCCCGATTTTTGCACATAACCACGTAGGCAGCATGATGGAGCTCTTCTGTATTAACAAGAAGCCCATCTAGATCAAAAAGAAAGAGTTGGTAGAAAAATATCCATTCCATATGATGCTAGAGGATAATCGTTAACCACTTAAAACTCTAGAAAAAACAAGGATATTTTATGTATAAAAAAATTTTATTTTGTTTGATAGCTTCTATTACCTGCCTACAAGCAGCTGAAAAAGCCCCTTGCGCGAACGCCACTTGGGTTTTTGAGCATCTCGATACCATCGCTGATTTTCCACAGCCAGGCATTCAATTTAAATCCATTACCCCTCTTTTAAAAAACCCAGAAGCTTTTAAACGTGTCATTAAGCTATTTGCCGATCGCTATCGCGACACCCATTTAGATGCTATTGTTGGACTAGATTCTAGAGGTTTTATTTTTGGTACAGCTCTTGCCTACGAGCTTAATCTCCCTTTCCTTCTTGTGCGCAAACAAGGAAAACTCCCAGGCGATGTGATCTCTGTTAAATACGATTTAGAATACGGAAAAAGCTGCTTTGAAATGGAAAAATCAAGCATCAAAAAAGGACAAAAAGTCCTTATTGTTGACGATGTCCTAGCAACAGGCGGCACCATGAAAGCTGCAGGAGAGCTCATTACAAAGCTTGGCGGCCAAGTTTACGAAGGAGCCTGCCTCATCGAAATCCCTTTCCTAAAAGGCAGAGACACCCTCTCCTTCCCCCTCTTCTCAGTTGTCACAACCGACTAACAAAGAGAGATAATTTTTTTCTCTCTCTTCTTCTCTGTGGTTTCAAGTCTTCTGTGGTTAATTCTTTAGCTAACGCTTGAGCGCGCAAGGACTTGCATTTTTTAAACCACAGAAGCGTTGAAACCACAGAGAAGAGAAAGAGAGAGAACGGAATTTATCTCTCTTTGTTCATTTCCATCTAGCTCCAAGTGGAGGAAACTCACTCGCTTCTGTAGAATCGCACCTTTGTGAGGAAGATGCTTATCTCGCTCAAGTGCTTTGGGACAGATCAAGCATCAGGCTTACCTAGCACGTGATCGGCCCAAAAAAAAACGAAGAAATGGAATACTTATACTTATAAAGCATCGCTTAGAGCTTCAACGCTCCAGTTAATTTTCTTAGCAATCTCAGCAACTGCAATTCTGCCTAATTCTACTATAGGTCTCCCAATAAGATTCAGCATACATCCCGTTGCGTCATTTTTATATCTTGTAACGTGTTTATTAACGGCGTGAACGTGAAATCCGTGACTTAATAGGAATTTTGCGACTTCTCCTACAGTACTTGTCTTAGCAGGATTTCTTTTAATCGCTTTTGGAGATGTAACAGTTAATGGTTGAGCAGATCCCTTCTTAACAATTCTAGAAGTAGGAACTACCGGTTTTTGCACTGGAGCTACAGGCTGAGGAGGTGCTTTTTTAACAATCCTAGATTTAGGCGCGACAACTTTAGCAGGTGCTTTCTTAGGAGCAGCAACTGGTTTTTCCTCTTTTTCCTCTTTTGTTTCAATAATAGCAACAGGCTCTAGAGGTTCTTCTTTGATCTCTTTAACCTTTTCTTCTTCTACCACGTTTTGCTTGAGGAAAAAGCATTCTCGTAATTTGTTTTGGATCTCCTCATCTTTTTGAAAAGCTATATAATCCTGAGCTGTTCTTCCTTCATCATCTTTTATCCCAAGATCAATATCTGGATGTGCGAGTAAATCTTCAACAACGCTCGGAGTGTGAGTGATCGCATACATTAAAGCCGTTTTTCCTGTACCATCTTGGAGGTTGATATTTTCTTTTGAAAGATGAGGGATTAACATTTTAACAGCGTCTGTATCATGTTTTAAAATAGCATACATAAGAGATGTATGCTGATTTACTGCGGAGCAAGTATTTGGATTAACACCTGATGCTAAAAGCTGTTTCATCACTTTTAAACAATTCTCTTGGGAAAGAGTCATAATAGCGCAAGGAATGAGTGTCTGATTGCTAGCGAGTTCACTACGGCGTATTTGACCAAGCCACCATTGTATCTGAAACCCATCAGCTTTATAAATGGCTTTATTCAAAGCATAAATCCTATTATCAGGTTTTTGCTCCAAAAGACTCAAAGTAGAATTAACAGGACTATCTAAAGAGTTAATTATAGACATAAAATTACCTAGTTTTAATTAATAATATGTATAATTATATCAAAATAACAATTATAACTAAATCTTTTTTTTATTGTGTCTTTTTTAAAAGTCTTTATCTTGTTTATTACCAATGATTTACAGCCTTCCACCCAGAGTGAATTGTCTTTTTTTTAACTTATTTATAATATCTTAATTATTTTTTGATATTATTACATAATAAATTTTTATTAACATTAAAGTGGAGTGTTTATGAGTTCCTATAATACGACGTCAAATCAAATATTAGAATATTTTGGATTTCAAGAGTCTTGTACTGCCGATGTTGATACGCACCCTAGTCTTCGTTTTGGGATGACTACATGTTTAGCTATAACTTCTATTGCCCTCATTATTATTGCAGCTTTGGGACTAACAGGCAATTTCCCTTCAAATGCATTTATTCCAACGGTTATTGGTCTTGGCTTCACAGGTTTAGTCTTTAGCCTTGCAAGAGGTAAGTTTGATCAAACAACGCGCTTTGTGCCCCTTCTTTTAATACTATCTGTGGCAGTTGTTGGGTTGCTTGCTCTTCAGGGAGGGATCTCTTGTAACGTTTTAGCGAAAACCGCTTTAATTGCTTCTGGTACAGTTGCCTTATCAATTGTTATGCTCCATGTACACAGATCTTTACCTCGCTATGGACAACCTGCTCATTTTAGCCCAAAAGAGTGGTAATAGAATAAAATAGGCCCTAGGTATGGGCCTATTTAAAAAAACCTTTATCCTAGTGTCTTTTTGTTTTTGCCATTCGCTAAATGGGTAGCATTAAAGAGAAGCGCTGCAACAGCTGCTCCTGCAAAATTTCCTACCAAATAGATCCAAATGTCTGTCCAATGAAGCGCATTAAGAACAATAAGACCTAAGGCCACTGAAGGGTTAAATGCCCCGCCAGAAATGGCTCCTACAGAATAAGATCCAGCTAATACTGTAAAACCAATCGCCCAACCAAAATACGAATTACCTTCGGTGCCCCTAGCCGTTGTAACGTTTAACACAACATAGCATAAGGCAAACGTAAAGAGAAATTCCGCTAAAAGCGCTTTAAAATAAGAAAGCTCAAAAGGAGCTGGCACCTGCTCTCCTTTAAAATAAAAAACGGCAAAAGCTGCAACAAGACCTGCAACAAACTGAGCAATCCAATATAACCCCAAATCTCTTCCATTTATTTTTTTGCGCATAAATGCCGCTAAGGAAACAGCTGGGTTATAATGCCCAAGAGAAACATGAGCGCCTGCAAAAACCATCACAGCAAGAACAGAGCCAATAGCTAAAGGAGCAAGTAAGCCAGCACTATGTGGATCAAGCGCTGTCATGCCTACTGTTAAAACTAAAAAAAATGTCCCAATAAATTCATAAATATATTTCATAAAATCCTCCCTTTAAAAATCTCAACAAATTCATAAAGTAAAATTTTTTTTCTGTCAAATATACCTAATTTGGATATATGGATTAACAAAAAGAGAGGGTGCCCAAATGAGCTACATTAGTGTAGGAAAAGAAAACAACCAAGACGTTAAGATTTATTACAAAGACTGGGGAACCGGTCAACCCGTCGTGTTTAGCCATGGCTGGCCTTTAAGCGCAGATGCATGGGAAGATCAGATGCTCTTTTTAGCATCTAAAGGTTATCGCTGCATCGCTCACGATAGAAGAGGCCACGGAAGATCTAGCCAGCCTTGGAATGGAAACGACATGGATACCTACGCAGACGATCTTGCCAAGCTTGTTCAAGAGCTTAACCTTAAAAAGGCGATTCACATTGGCCATTCGACAGGCGGAGGCGAAGTAGCGCGTTATTTGGGGCGTCATGGAACAAAAAATGCAGCAAAAGCCGTCCTTATTGGAGCTGTTCCCCCTATTATGCTTAAAACGTCCAATAATCCTGCCGGACTACCCTTAGAAGTTTTTAATAACATTCGCAATAACGTCCTTAAAGATCGCTCTCAATTCTTTAAAGAGCTAACCGAACCTTTTTACGGGGCTAATAGACAAGGATCTAAAGTTTCTCAAGGCCTTCGCGATTCTTTCTGGCTCCAAGGCATGCAAGCTGGATTTAAAGGAGTTTTTGATTGCATTAAAGCCTTTTCAGAAACCGATTTCACAGAAGACCTCAAAAAAATCGATATCCCCACCCTCATTTTGCATGGAGATGATGACCAAATCGTTCCCCTTGAAGCCACAGCTATCCCCACATCTAAATTAATCAAAAACGCCGAGCTAAAAGTCTACAAGGGCGGCCCCCATGGCATGTGCTCCACCCTAAAAGACCAAATCAACGCCGACTTGCTAGCCTTCATCCAAAAGGGTTCTTAAAAAGAACCCTTTAAATCTCTCAATATTTAAATGATTTAATTGTTCTTTAGCCGCTTTCATCAGGAAATCAGCGCGCATTATCTTCTTATCATTTAAAAGATCTTGGCCCAAATTCTCATCACAAATGTAGCTTGTCAATAGCTCTATTGCTTTTTCTTCCTCACTTATCGACTCAGCATAAATAAGTCTTTGTTCTGCAAAAACATGAGAAGTATTCGTTAAAGAACCATTTAAATGAGGGCACTGTTCTTTTAAAGAGTTTTCTTCTTCTAAAGCCTTCTTGAAATATTGCATACTAAGCTCTCCTTCACGAGGTAAAGCAGGGCCCATAACAATGACAGCAATATTTTTTCTTTGCTTCAGAGGGATTTGTTTTTTTAATTCCTTCACATGAGCATCCAAAGCATCTAGGCGCACAGCTGCAGCCTTATCAACAAGCTCTAATAAAGCATCTTTTAGCGTTAATAAACTCCCTCCCTCTTGTAAAAGCCTTTGATATTCCTTAAGAATGGGCAAATGACTTTTAAGATCAGATAGCTCCCCTTGCGCTTCAATATCTTTATATAACAAACTAAGATCTACTAAAGTTTTTTGCTTTAACTCTTTGACACAAGTTCCATTTTTTTCCATCCAATCTAATGTGTGCATACTGCAAGCCACATGAGCAATTGATTTTATAAAATGGTAGTATTCAGGAATATAGTTCACTTCTATCCTTTTTCCTAAATAGCGCAAAGCAAGAAGGTCCCCGCTTACCAATATAACAGGAATTTCTCTACCCAAAGACTTTTTTGTAGCTTCTTTACGGACAGGATAAGTCTTTTCAATGAACAAGTTATTAAGAGATAACAACCTAGAAGAGATACTCTCCTTCAATTTAGTATAGGGACATCCTGAAGAAAAGCTGCGTACAGCAACTTGACTGATCCCCTGGTTAATAGAATTTTTTCCTAAGATAGAAGAATAACTTAAAGACCTAACTAAAATAGGACAGCTTCTTACAGATAACATATGAATACTCCTTGAATTTTTATTTAATGCATGTAGAACAGCTTAAAATTTAAGCTGTCTAGAGGAACCGGAAAAAAGTGAGAGGAAAAACATTAAATAAGCGGCTTAGCCGCCAAAAAAGAAAGAATAAAAGGACAAACGCAAGGAAAAAGGGATTTTTCCTTGAGGTCTTACTGCGCAGGGTGAATAAAGGCCTACCTTGTCCATTTTTATACGATTGTTACTGTTAAAAAAGACTATTTTGCAATAGATGCGTTATTAAAGTCAAGGGACATCACAAACACTCGTTGCCTAAGTTAAAAACACGAAAACCATAACCAATTAACAATCAACCCTATCCCGCAACCTCGATCGCCAATAATTAACAAATTTGTTAGTTATTCGACACTCGCGCTTGCCAATAATTAACAAATTTGTTACAAATTAACTATGAACCAACTACCAATAAATCCTTTTAAATTTGGCGATCCTGTCGAAGGAGACTACTTTCTTCCTCGTCCAGATCTCGAAAGTTTCGTTGCCCAATTCCTCATTAATCGCATTCACGTCGTTCTCATAGGGCCTAGGCGTTTTGGGAAAACTTCCTTTTTGTTAAATCTGCTTAAAAAACTCACGGAGCACTCCCATTCCTACATATTCGTTGATATTTTCAATATCACCTCACACAAAGACTTTCTTCATCAAATACTAAGAGCCTTAAAGGCTCGGGAAGGTTGGACAGATATTTTAAAATCCCTTATCAAATCGATTCCCAAAATACGACCTAAAGTATCTGCTCAAGTTGATGCAAATACCGGGCAACCCTCTCTCGACTTCACATGGGATACCATCGCATCATCAGAAAATGATATTAAAGAAATGATCCAAGATGTGCTTTCTGGATTAGGTAAATTAGAAAACGGATTAATTTTTGCTATAGATGAATTTCAAAAAATCACCGAAATAAACGATGAAGGCTGGTTAGAAGCTACCTTAAGAACGCATATGCAACAATTGCGAAATACCTCGTTTATATTTACAGGCTCAAGACGAAGCGTTATCTATGATATGCTAAACAACCCTTCAAGGCCTTTATATAAATTCTGCCAACCTATCGAATTCCCTGCATTTGGGGATGAATTTACAGACTGGGTTTTAAAAAGATTTAATGATATTGGAATTAAATGTCATCGTGAAGCAATAGAGCACTTACGAAAGATTGTTCAAGACTCTCCAAACTACGTACAAATGGTGTGTTTTCACCTAGTAGCCTTGGGCAAAAACAACATTACAATTGAAGAAGTGAATAACGCATTAAAAATAGTTGTCCAACAAAATGCCTATGCTTACCAAACACTACTTAGCACATTACCTCCTACTCAACAAAGAACCTTAAGATTAGCTGCAAAAGAAGGTAAACAAATTTTCGCTAAAGAGCTTTTAAGTAAATATGAAATATCAAGCGGAGCCGCTTTATCTTCAGCAATCAAAGCACTAAAAGACAAAGAGATCTTGGATGAAGAAGGAGCAGGAAGAGGAACGGTCATTTTTGACGACCCTCTTTTTGCAATTTGGCTAAAAACCTCATTCGATGATTGAATAATATGAAGAATTTAAAAACCATCTTTTAATGTATTCACAAACCAAAAATTCTATGCTTTTAGAATTTTTTCGGACCACTTAGCTGCATTAAAGCCAATAATTCCAAAGTCATCTCCTATTAAAAAGGGGCGTTTAACGAGCATCCCATGAGAATTAAGAAGTTTTAATGCTTCTTTTTCTGACATTGTTTTTAATTTCTCGGTGAGCTGCATTTCTCGATATAACAAACCTGATGAATTAAAAAGCTTTTTCACATCGCCTTCTACATAACGCAGCATCGTGCCGAGTTCCGAAATAGTAGGAGGCGTCTCTGTAATTTCTCTTTGAATAAAAGAGATTTCCTTTGCTTTTAGAAATTTCAAAGCATTTTGACATGTAGAGCATTTGCCATAAACGTAAATGATCATGTTATACCCAATGAATTCAAAATTCGGCCGATAGGCGGCTTTCAATCCCGCCTATCGGCCGAATTTTGAATTCATTGGGTATAGCCCGTAGGAATTAATGATTTGGAGTTTTCCAAAAAACTACAAAAACATCAAGAGGTCTTTTTCTTAGGAAGAAATGTGCTAAATAAAAAAGCGAGTAGGCTAATGCCGACAAGAAACCAAAAAGCATTTTCATATCCCCCAATAAAAGCCGTTTTTAACCAAGGCAAAATAGGAGAATTTCCTAAATGCTCTTTAACAGCTGTGGGGTTTGTTAATAAGGAATCTATTTCGTCAGAGGAAAATTGATTAAGTGCTGAATAAACGCTATCCCTATGGGGAGCGAGCAGCTTTTTTTGACCAAAGCTAAAAAATACGCCAGCAATAGCCAAAGAAGTCACTGCACCAAGTTCTTGAAGCGTTGTAAACATTCCAGAGGCAATACCAGCTGCCTTATGAGGAATAGAAGAGAGCGCACAGGAAATCGAGGGGCTCCACGTCAATACCCATCCAAATCCTGTCATTAAACAGCTTACAGCAATAAAAGAAAATTGCCCTTTATCCATAAAAACAGCTTGGATGAAAGAAGCGATGATCAATAGAGAAAAACCCAAAAGCATAAGAGATTTTGCTCCTTTTTTGCGATAAAGCTTACCTACATACCCAGAAAACAGGGCAACAGGTAGCGTAGTTAAAAGTAAAAGAAGGCCTACATGCAAGGGAGGATATCCCAAAATATTTTGTAAATAAAGAGGGACCATAAAAAAAACAACCCAGATAAAGCCAATCATAAACGCGTTCGGAATCGCGCTAAAAAGAAAAGATCTATGAGCAAAAAGATCTGGGCGAAATAGAGGATTTTTACTCTTTTTCTCTAATCTTATAAATAGAACAAGAGAAAGAATCGTTAGCGTAAAAAGACCTAAAATGCGAGAAGAGCCCCATCCCCAACTAGCCCCTTGCATAAGGCCTACAATAAAAGAACAAATCGTTAAGCCAAGTAAACCCACTCCCGCCCAATCACAGTGCGTTTTATGATGCTCTTTTTCTTTTTTAACAAAGAAGAAAACAACGGGAATCACAAATAAAATAATAGGAGTATTAATCCAATACACCCACCGCCAACCCCAAAAATTTAAAATGAATCCCCCTACAAGAGGACCACTTGCAATAGAAATAGAAACGAAAACAGCCCAAAGACTCACTGCTTTTTCTTTTTGATTTTCAGGAAATTGATGAATAAGAAGCGCTTGTGAAAGGGGCAAAATAATGGAACCTGAAAGTCCAAATAATCCCATACACATAATAAGAATCCCTATATGAGAAGCGAATCCGGCAATAACAGAAGCTAAAAGAGCTCCTAGGAGTCCAAAAAGAAATAACTTTTTTCTTCCGTAGGCATCTCCAAGCTTTCCCATGGTTAATAAAGGAACACAGAGGAAAATTCCAAAAGCATTCATCATCCACTGAAGATCTAGAACATCTGCTAAAAGCTCTTTTTGAATAGAGGCTAACGCAGTATTCACAATAGACCAAATCATTCCCAAAACCATGATCCCTAGGCCAATTCCTGTAACAGCCCATGTACGCTTAGATAAAATAAACATTTTTCCTCTTTTTTTGTGCATGATCCATGCTAACAAAAAAATACAAGAGGTCAACTAAAAATTTAATTGGATCCAAATCAAGAGAAAGATATCTTCATAGAAAAAGCAAAAGGACCCTTGGTATGAGAATATTTTTACTGTTATTTATTTCCTCTTCTTTATTTAGTGGCCCTCTAGAAGATTTAGATAAGTTTATTCAAGAAGCTCGTATTCAATATAACGTGCCAGGCTTAGCTGTTGCCATTGTGCAAGATGATAAAGTGATTTTTGCAAAAGGCTATGGACTTTGTAGCTACAACCAAAAAGAAGAAGTGAATCCAAATACTATTTTTCAACTGGCATCGGTTTCTAAAACATTTACCTCAGCTGGGCTTGGGGTTTTAGTCGATCAGAAAAAGCTCACTTGGGATGATGAAGTGATTGAGCACCTCCCTCTTTTTGCCTTAAAAGACTCCTACCCTACGCGCTATGCGACAAGCCGCGATTTACTCGCCCATCGCACAGGCCTCCCATCCTTTAGGGGGGATCTTTTAGGGAAACTAGGACTTACTTCTAAAGAGCTCCTCTACCGCGTGCGCTTTATCGAACCAGAATCGAGTTTTCGGAATAAGGCTTTTTACTCTAATGTGGGATTTTTTGTTGCAGGAGAGCTTCTTAGCGCACTTTCTAACACCTCCTTTGAAAAAGCCATTCAAACAAGTTTACTATCTCCCTTAAAAATGCATCACTCTGGTTTTGCAGATAATCTCAATAACGCTAATGTAGCTTCTGCACACGCTATTACTGAGGGCAAGATAGCAATTATTGAAAGAGACAAATCGGTTCAGTTTGCAGCAGCAGGAGGTGTAACTTCAACCGCCCTTGATATGGCTAATTGGATGATCATGCATCTTAATGACGGAGTATTTGAAGGAAAACAAATTCTTAAAACTGAAACAATTAAGCAAATGCATGCGCCCTCCATGGTTTCTGAAGTTTCTTTTACTGAAACACTTCCTATTAATGACCATTCTAGCTTCAGTTTTGGTCTTGGGTGGAATAATTATAACTACCTCGGGAAAACTATTGTAGAAAAAGGAGGCGCTTTAGAAGGAGTTAGAACTATTGTCACTTTAATCGAAGAGAGTAAAATGGGCATTGTCGTTTTAACCAATCTCAATCTTACTCTCTTACCAGAACTTATTCGCGCAAAGTTCCTTGAAACATATGTGGGCAAACAAGAAAAAGATCTAGATAAAGAATATAAAATTTCCCAGGAAAAAATAAATACCTTAGTAAGTGCTCCTCCAAAACCGCAAAATCCGCTTCCCTTTAAAGGGAAACTTAGTGACTGCACAGGCTCTTTTGCAAATGACCTTTATGGAAAAGTTATCATTACAAAGGCAGATGACAAGCTTATTTTAAAAGCTGGAGATATTCAAGGAACGCTCACTTCCTATAGCAACAACACCTTTATGCTTACATGGCCCACAATCAATGCAGGCCATGAACTTATCACTTTCACCTTTGGTACGGAGGGCAAAGCCATAGAGTTTCAAACAGAGACCCTCGGCACCTTTTATTCCTCAGAAGCCCCAAAAAATCCGTAATTCCCTAATACACTTAACCTAAACAAGGCGCCTATTTACAATTTTGCTCTGCTGGAATAACACCTTGTTCAAACTGGAAGAGATTGCTCGGATCATACTTCCGTTTTATACAGCGCAATCTTTCGACATTATCGCCAAAATAGACTTTAAGATAATCTTTTAGGCTGCGATCGGGGTTACCAATATAGTCTCCCTCTGTATAAGGTAAAAGTTTTGTACGGAGCGCATCAAGCTCTCTAATCTGAGTCTTATCCTCTTCGGGCTTTAGCCATTGGATGGAATAATCTACGAAAAATGCCGCCTTCCGATAAAAGTATGCAGAATCTGCCGGCGCTATGTCGGCGCTAGCGCCTCCCATCGAAAAGAGAAGAACATTTAGCAAAGGAGAATTACTATTTTTTAATGTGTCTACAATGATTTTAACAGCTTCTTTAGGTAGCGGCTTCATTGCATAAGCACCAGATGATTTATATTCCGGCCGCTCTGTTAAGAAAGTGGCAGTAGCGTCCTCAAAATTCTTAATCGCTTGCACCCAATCGACAAGTTCGATTGTGTTCTCAGTGGGCTTACCAATACTTAAAAAAGGCGCCAGATCTTTTTTAGCATCTTCAAGTGTACCATAGTAAACTCCTAAGACTTTTAGCGGCTGTTTTTTTAATTTTTGAGTGGGAAATGGCTTTGCCCAAATATCAATATGAGAAAACCATTTTTTGTCGCCATTTGAGAAGAGTTCTTGCCAGGTATTGATGACTTTTTCAAAGGGCTCGCTCCAATCCCAACCAATATTGAACCATATGACTTTTTTTGCGGGATAAGTTTGGAGCGCAATGGAAGTGACAACCCCAAAATTTCCTCCTCCTCCTCCCTGGCAAGCCCAGAAAAGGTCTTTATATTCATTATTTTTCGTGACCGTAATGATCTCTGCTTTAGCATTGACCATTTCAAAAGAAATCAGACTATCACAGGTAAGTCCATAATGACGCAAAAGAGGCCCGATGCCGCCTGTCAGGACTAACCCTGAAATGCCCACATCTGCGCAGGTTCCCCCTACTTGTGTTAACCCCTCTTTAAACAAAAGCTGATAGAGCTCTCCGCCTGTGATCCCGGGTTGGATTGTGGCAATATTTGTCTTATGATCAATCTCTACTTTTTTCATTTTACTTACATCAATCACAAGGCCTTTGCCTGTAGAAAAACCCTCATGATTATGCCCACCGCTTCTAATTCTGACCGGAAGTTTTTTGCAAAGCGCCCATTCTATAGCGTTTTGAACATCTTGCGTGCTTGTGCAGTAAACAATGGCATCAGGGTGGCTATTTTTTGAGGTATAATAGTTAGAGACTAGTCGAGACTTATCATAATCTTTTTCACTTGGCATGACAACCTGTCCTGTTAATTTCGGACATTCATCAGCCGGCAACACTATTGAAAACATGCATTGAAGAATAAAAAGAAAAATAACCCGATAAACCATAAAGCTCCTTAGTAAAATCTACCTAGACATAGCATAAATACAAACAAAAGCACAAGAGACATCCCTAAAAATTAAAAAATTAATTACATTTAAATTAATGTAAAAATAGTATATATTAGTTAAATTATCATTGAGGTTTACTTTTTATGTTAAATAAAAGAATTTCCAGTTTACTTGCACTGTTATTGATAACTTCCTCCTTCGCTCTAGGAAAGAGCGCAGATTTAGATTACATTCACCCTCCTCTTGCAAATCATATCGACGCGCCCTTGCCTCAAATAACAACCTCCGATCAGGTGCTAGGGATTTATGGAAACATTCTTTATCCCCAAGACAAAGAAGAGATTGAGCAAAAAAAACTAGCTGATTGGATTGAAGCTTATTCAAAAGATTCAAGCGTACCTTTTCCTTTGTCTAAAGAGGACTTAAGCGACATCTCTCTTTATATCCTCGAAAGGTTTCCTTTGAAAACCATCCGTTCCTATTTTGCCAATCAAGTAGAAGACAAGCTAGCAAGGGGGCAATCCCTTAAAACCGCACTAGAAAATGCCGGACAAGAAACGTTGATACGAGCTCATTTGTATAAAGAAATTGCAGAAAAGATTCCCTCATGGGAAGGGCGAGCCGAAATCCTCACTAAAAAATTCATCGAGTGCCGAGCTTACGTAGAACAGATTATAAGCCAAGACAATCCCCATGAAATCCTTCAGCAGAGATCAAATGATTTGATTAAGGCACCTTTCACTTGGGATATGCGCCTTCAAGTGTTCAAACAAATGATGGATAAAGTGATTTCAACATCACCAAATTCCCCCTATTTCCTAGCCCTACAAGAAGTCACACCGCAGGCATTAAACGATTTAAAAAAGACTCTTGCAAATAGAGATCTTCAATGGATCTCATTTAACAATATGTCTGGAAAAGAAACCTTAGCGCCTCAGCAAGAAAAGATCCTAGGAGAAGCTACCGCCTTTACTTCAACAATCGCCTTAAGTCCTAATCTGGAAGTTCTTAAAATAGAATTGGGCGATCTCCCAACTGAATCTGGCAGCATCCGCAAAATTCTAGGAGTGAGAGTAAAAAATACGCACACAGAGGAAGTATTTAATCTTTTTACTACCCATACAGACCATCAGATTCAAAATGATATTTATGTAAGAACAGCTATTAAAATCCATGAATTTGCAACGCAGTTTTTTCAAGATGCTCAAGCAGAAAAGCGTTTTGTAATCGGAGGAGACTTGAATGCCTTTAATGGTTTAGGAGGAGACAAATACATAGAAAAATTGCGCGCTCTATTTATTCAGTCCCAAGATTTCCGAGAAACAGATTACTATGCACCAAATCCCATTGTGTGGAGCAGTTTTATTGGACGCTACGACGATGAGTATTCAGCACGCATTGCAGAAGAGGGGATTGTAGAGCCAAGCGCCCTTGACCACATCATAGCAGGAAACGGAATACAGCTTCAGTCTGCAGCAAGAGAAGCTTTGGTGTATAATGACTCTGGAAAACTTTTGGATTATTACGAGGAGAAAGATGAGTACATTGAAAATCTCCAAAAAAGAATCACCTTCTCCGACCACTTTTTTAATATCATCCGCTTTAAATAGACTTCTTTCGAAATTCGCTTTGAGAGTTCTTTTTTACATTTCCTTTTGGACAATTTTATAACTCAATATATAAAATTGTCCAAACACACCACAAACCATTTATAATTAGGCCAGTACAACCATCCAAAAAGCATGTCAATTAAATCAACAATCCTTTAAAATAGATGTAATTTAAATAAAAAAGGCATCATTATTATGAGCAGCGCTGCTATTCTATCTTCTTTTCTTCTAACCCTGTCTTCTCCCCAGGAGCTCCCCTATGTTTTATACCACAACACTGCTCTTGAAGAAACTAAGGCGTCTACACACTCTCTTCTAACCTTAAATACCTGCATGATGGACGGGGATCTTCCCATAAAATACGGAGGCATGACAGAAACAGCAGAGAGAATCGATCAGTTAGCTGAATTTATTTTAAAAGAAGATGCCGATATCTTTCTTGGGCAAGAACTAATGTTAGCTTCGGGAAACCAGCTTTACAATAGATTAAAATCAAAATATAAATACGCCTTAGTTGGCATCGGAAAAATCCCGGGAAAAGAACAAAGCGGATTATTTGTCGCCTCAAAAATACTGCCCATAAGCGAACCTAAATTTATTCCATTTCCCGATGATATGCAGGTGGACAAAAAGGTTTTCCCTAATCATACCCGTTTTTTCGAAAGAGGTTTTGTTTGCCTAAACTTTGGAGACTATTGGGTTGTCAATACTCATCTAGAAGCAGGAAGTGAAAAATATGAAGGTCCTTCCCATAGAACGCGTCAATTAGAATACATCACAGCTTGTATGGACATCATAGCCGCTAATAAGCCCTATATTTTAGCCGGTGACTTAAACACCTTGCGCACAGGCAAAAACGATGATGAATATTCTCATTCAATCATTCCCCAAAAATACTATGATTATCGCACCATTCACTATCCAGCTTTTGATAAGACAACCTATACTTGCACGAATTACTTTACAGAACTAGCAAACAATCGCTCCATCCCCACTAAGGAAGAAGAATTACACGAAATTGACGATTATGTCCTCATTCGAAAGCCCTTTCAAGACCATTTTGCCAAACTTCATATCGAGCTTATTGACACCTACGATATAGAAAAACCAAGAGAATCCGCCATCACCGATCATAAAGCTTATAAAGCCACATTCCAAATGACTCAAAAAACTCCCTGAAATAAAAAAACCGAAGGGTTCGTTAGACCCATTCGGTTAAGAATGCAGGCAATCGGAGGTAATTAGAACCTTTGACTTGGGCTAAACTTAAGGGAAAAAACTACAGATCTTTGAGGCTCATTTAGGGACTAGGCCATGGAAGGGCTCACCACTGCAATCCAAGGACAGACAATTTCTCTATCTACCTCTTACTAAGCCGGATACCTCCATTGCAAGCTGTCTGCCTATGAATTAAACTTGAAAATTACATGCACAATGCATATAATAATACGCATAAAGCAACTATTTTACAGAAGCGAGGAAGTATCATGCAGGCAGACATTCAAATTTCTCATATACGATCTTCA
>Ga0207097_1063_pt1 | contig 18555 bp, 13 predicted proteins | sample Alteio_BWMinHeat_87_FD_153541 | JGI IMG/M metagenome (GOLD analysis project Ga0207097, IMG submission 153541) | Enriched cells from forest soil in Barre Woods Harvard Forest LTER site, Petersham, Massachusetts, United States -... | ecosystem: Environmental > Terrestrial > Soil > Temperate forest >...
CGCTGTTATACGGGAATTCCGAAGAAGTTGCATCGACACTACGATGGCCACTCCTGTGGACGCGCGCCTGGGCTGCCCAGACGCTTCCGCCGCTGAAAGGTTCGATTTGCAAATTCCCAGGGAAGACCGAAGTGCGCCGGGGGTCGACGTCGCTGTTTGCATCCGAAAGCATTGGCAATGTCCTGGCGGACATGGCCGTACTCGGCCAAGGCACCGAGGTCGGCCAGCGAATGAGGCCTGTTTTGACACACGTCAAGTGCGTCAACTGGATGGGTGAACCATTGGCGTTGCGTGTGTACAAAACTTGCAGGCGCAATGCAAGTCATGGCGGTCTATTGACGGATGGAAAAGGACGCCTGCGGCGGGAACAGGTTCGGGGAAAAACGGAGGAATGTTGTGAGGGGTGAGGGGCGAGGGAAAATGTTCCGCGCGGAACATTGGCGAGAGGAGAGGGGCGAGGGGCGAGAGAAAATGTTCCGCGCGGAACATTTTGAGTGGGGGGAGGTGTGTTTGGGATAAGACGCTGACGGTCGAAGGAGGTTCGGGGAATTGTCGGGATTGTTTTGCGAAGTGGCACAGGTCGGAGACATCTCGCGGAATCGACTGCGGGCCTGGAGTGGTGCGCCTTGATACCCGGATTCTTGGCGCCGCACTCTCTCGCGGATACACAAGTGATTGTGGGGTAACCAGTTGCGGCGACGGAGTGGTGCGCCAAGGGGGGGGTGGCAAAGTTGGCGCAGCACCCCTGACCTGGCGCAGCACTCAAGGGGAATTATTTTCCCTGCACCAATTCCTTGAAGGCCTTGCAGAGGATGGGCGCGGTATCGGGGCCGATGCTGTTGACCTCGCCATACTGGGGTTTCTTGCGGCCGTAGCAGAAGGGGGGTTTTTCGTCCCACTGGCGTTTGGGGATGATGTAGCCGATCTCGTCGCCGGCGAGGCCGATCATCATGTGGTAGGGACCCTTGAGCTGCTTGTAGACGCCGGGCTCAATGGGGGCGTCCGGGAAGTCGGCGCCGGGATCAACGGGGTCTTGCACCTTGTCGAGCACGAGCTCGGGATAGATTTCGCCGGGGAAGCAGGCGACGTCAAGTTCGCCGAGGTGCAGCCAGCTTACTTCGGTGCGGACGCAGAGCGGCTTCTCGATTTCTTCGGCGTCGGCGGGCTCGGCCTTGCTCGGGTCATCCTTCCACAGATAGGCGGGGCGCTTCAAGACGCCGAGCTGACGGCCAAGCTTGTATAACGGATTGACCATCGGGACGAAGACGGTTTTGGTGTGAGCCTCGAGTGGGAAGAGCTTCACGGGTTTGCCGGCCTTGAGGGCTTTCTCGGCGAGCTGGCCGATGAGTTGGCCGTAGCGCTCGGTCTTCTCCACGGTCCCATCTTCGAGCACGTCGCCTTTTTCGTTCTTGACTTCGACCTTGAGCGAACTCATGAGCCCGCCGACGGTGCCGCTGAGATAGACGACGGGGCAATGATACTTGTCGTTCAGGTACTTGACGGTGTAGCCAACGAAATCGGCGCTGATCTCGGTGTTCTTGCTATCGAGGGTTTCGGGGTGGCAATTCCACTGCACGAGAAGGCCGAGGGGCGGAGCGTCTTTTTCTGCCTTGGGCGGATTGAAGCTGACCGCGACCAGCTCATCGTGCTTGACGTAGGGCTCGCGCGAATCGTGAAGCAGCTCGGGGGCGGTGGCGGTGCCGATGACGGACGCGGCAGGCTTGAGTGCCTTGTCGGCGTCTTCGACCGCCTTGACGACGGCGTCTTCAATGGACTTCAGATAATCCGGATCGACACCGGAGGTGAAGGGATTGGGTCCCCACAAGCCGAGCGTGTCTGGGCCTTCGTGATTGTGGGTGCTCGAGATGAGAACATGGGTGAAGCCTTTCAGGCGGCCGCGAACCTTTTCAACGTTGGGCTGAAAGAAGCCGATCACGTCAAGCGAGACCAGGGCGATCTTGCATTCTTCATGCTGCAACACGATGGTGCGGGCGAAGAGCTTATCGTGGACGCCAGTTGCCTTGCGGTTCTGGCCGAAGCCGGCCATGTAGACGGGCTTGTCATTCTTGACGACAGGAGTGATGTCCTGCTCGCCGAAGCCGACCTTGAGGAGGTCGTCGTCGGCAGCGCGAGAGGGTGAGGAGAGGAAGACAAGGAGACACGGAGACAGGGAGACAAGGAGAAAGGGAGAAGGGGAGAAGGGGAAGAGGGGAGCAAGGCACACGAGCAAGGAGTGGATAATGGGGTGACGAGAGTGCATTTTTGCCTCCGTTTGTTTTGATCCTGTTGGCTTACGCTTCTGCGAAGCGTCGCTAACCAGCTAACCCGATGCCTCGCAGCGGCGCAGGTAGCGGATGCTTTCACGGGCGATGGTTTCGGGGTCGGGGGAGTAATCGAAGACCTCGACGGAGACCCAACCCTGGTAGTTGATGTCGCGGAGGGCGCGCAAGATCGGGACGAAATCGGTGTTGCCGAAGCCTGGGCCACGGCGGTTGGGATCGTTGGCGTGGAAGTGGGCGAGGCGCGGCGCGAAGCGATGCATCAGCTCGGGGATGGGCACGTCTTCCGCTGACATCGCCTTGACATCCTGGTGCAGAAGGAAGCAGGGATGATCGAGACGGTCGAGCAACTCGACGGCTTCGGCGCAGGTGTTGATGAAGTCGGCCTCGGGGGCGGCAAGCGGCTCCAGGCAGAGCCTGACGCCGGTCTGAGCGATGCCGGGCAGTGCTCGGCGCACGGTATCCACGGCGAAATTGACAGCTTGAGCTCGGGTGGCGGTGGCGGGGATGCGACGCTGGGCGGGGGAACCGAAGACCATGAGGTCGCCACCGAGTTCACGGCAGCAGCGGGCCAGCTCAACGAGGTAGTCGGCGGTTTTTTGGCGAACCTGTTCGTTCGGCGAAGTAATCTGCAATCCCTCGGTTTTTGCGAGAAGCCAGTGGAGGCCGATGATCTGGATGCCGGCAACCTCGGCCTGGCGTCGCAGCTTGAGGCGATCTTCTTGAGTTACGTCGGTAATGCGCGGCGCCAGCGTGAAGGGCGCGATCTCGAGGCCGCGATAGCCGAGTCCGGCGACGAAACGGCACACGCGCTCGTGATCCCAACCCTCGAAGGTTTCGTTGCAAATGGCGTAGCGCATCATGGCAGTTCCAATTTGATACGGTCGGGTTGGCCGCCGAGGCTCATGACGTCGAGTGTGACCTGCTTGCCGTTCTTGCGAGCCTTATCCATGGCGGCGTAGAACTCTTTGGGAAGGTTGACGTCGTCGCCATTGACTCGGGTGACGATCTTGTCGGGCTGTAAGAGGGCCTGAGCGGCAGGGCTTTGAGAGACAACGTCGCGGATGACGACGCCGCGCGGAATCTGGCCATTGTAGGGTACGTTGCGCTCGCGAAGCATTTGAATGAGCACGCTGGTGTAGTCGACGCGGAGGCCAGCGTACTTCCTGGCATCGGGGCGCTTTGACGCGATAGCGGGGCCGCCCACATAGGATTTGGCCAGCCTGGCGGTGCGAACCTCGGTGGGGCCGTCGGGAGTGCTGGCCACTTCAATTTTCGCGTCCGAGCCGGCGGTCAAGATGGCAATGTTGAAGAAGAGCTCGTTGGAATCATGGATGCGGACGCCGTTGATCGAGATGATGTAGAGCCCCTCCTCGAGACCGGCGGCGGAGGCGGGCGAATTGGGAATGACGTGTTCGATCTGGTAGGCTTCGCCACGTTTGGCACCCGGCGCCATGCTGACACCGAGGAAGCCGTACTCGACTTCCTCGCCGCGTTTGAGGACGTCGACGATGGCGCGAATGTTGTCGTCGAAGGGCAGGGCGAAGCCGCCAGGGGTTTCGACTCCCGTGAGAGCAGCGAGGGAGTTGGTAATGCCGATCATCTCACCCTTGAGATTGATGAGGGCTCCGCCGCTGCAGCCGAGGTTGAGGCGGGCATCGACCTGGATGAGCCGGCCGAACTGGGCGAGTGTGAACTTGGAGCGCTCGACCTCCTTGAGTCCGGCGACGACGGGACGGCGAATGTTGCTGATGATGCCCCAGGAGGCGCTCGGACTGCCGTCGCGGAAACCGACGGCAAAGGGGTAGGCAAGGGCGACGACGAACTGCCCCTTCTTCAGGTTGTTGCCGTCGCCGGTGCGGATTTCCTTGAGCGACAGGTTGTGTTCGAGGAGTTTCAGGACGGCAAGATCGCTGCGGGGGTCGGCGGCGAAGATATTGGCATAACTGCCCTTCTCGACGGTCTCACTGCCTTTTCCTGTCTGGGCCAGGCGGACGTAGATTTTCACGGCGGCACGGACGACGTGGTAGTTGGTGAGGATGAGGTGTTCGCGAGCGTTGATGACCACGCCGCTACCGTATGATTCGGGGACATATTCCGGATCGGCAAGGTCTAGTTTGCGTTCACCGGAGGATTTGGGTTGGAAGTCCCCGAGCACACCGGGCTCATCCGAGGGAGCCCCATATTCCTTCTTGTCGCGCGTCACCAGTATGCACGCGAGGGAAGGCTCGGCAGACTTGATGGCCAGTTGCATGGCCTCTTCAAGTGCGAGCGCCTGATCGAGGGAGCTTTCCTTTTCGGCGGCCTGGAGCCCGCAAACGGCAGTGAGAGCGAACAGAACACTTGACGTGGACGTCAGACGCAACATGGAGTCGACCCCGAGGTGGCGTGTACTTGAAGGCAAAAAGCCACGGATTAACAGGGATGAAACACGGATAAGGATTTTCTATTACCTTTGATCCGTGCTTTCATCCGTGATAATGCGTGGCTTACGCTTCTGCGAATCGCCGCGAAGCACGTTTACTCGACGGCGACTTTACGGCGGTCACGGCGGGTCGCGGTCTCGCTCTCCGGGGCTTCCTCCTCGTGGCCGTTCTCACTGGGGGCGGGCGCCGGCGCACCTGCCAGGCCATAAGCGCCCAGGACGCGCTTGCTGATCTCAATCATGATGGCAGGGTTTTCGCGCAGGTATTGAACCGTGTTGGCGCGTCCATTGGCGAGCTTGGTGCCATTGAAGATGTACCAGTTACCGCTCTTCTCGACGATGCGGCCCTTGTCTTCGGTGGCGAGATCGAGCACATCTCCCTCGCGATTGATGCCGCTGTCGTACATGAGGTCGAACTCGGCCTGCTTGAAGGGTGGTGCGATCTTATTTTTGACCACCTTGGTGCGGATACGTGAGCCGACCGGCCGGTCTCCGTCTTTCAGGTTCTCGATCTTGCGCACGTCCAGCCGCACGGAACTGAAGAATTTGAGCGCCAGTCCGCCCGAAGTCGTCTCCGGATTGCCGAACATGACGCCGATTTTCTGGCGGATCTGGTTGATGAAGATCATGCAGGTCTTGGTGCGGGAGATGTTGGGGGTGAGCTTGCGCATGGCCTGACTCATGAGACGGGCGATGAGACCGATCTGGGCCTCGCCAATCTCGCCTTCAACTTCGTTCTTGGGAACGAGAGCGGCGACCGAGTCGATGACGATCACGTCCACGGCATTGGAGGTGACGAGCATCTCCGCGATGCGCAGCGCATCTTCGGCGTTATCGGGCTGGCTGATGAGAAGACTTTCGAGATCCACACCGACACGTTTGGCCCACGAAGGGTCCAGCGCGTGTTCGGCGTCGATGAACGCTGCCACGCCGCCGTTTCTCTGGGCGCTGGCGATGGTCTGCAGAGCGATGGTGGTTTTGCCGCTGGCTTCTGGGCCAAAGATCTCGGTGACGCGGCCGCGGGGCAAGCCTTTGCCGCCCAGGGCGATATCAAGGCTGAGCGCCCCCGTCGAGATGCCTTGCACATCCATCACCGTGCTTTCGCCGAGCCGCATGATCGCGCCTTTGCCGATCTGGTTTTCAATCAAGGCAATGGCGGTTTTGAGTTCCTTGGTGAGTTCGGCCATTTGATTAGTCTCCTGGGGAATTAGCCAAATAGTGAACTTTTGTATTCTAGATGGCTCGCTGGGTTTTGCAAGTGCAAAGCCGCGACAAAAATGACAATGTGGATCGAGCGGCACCCCTCCTTATCTTCCATAGGCTCGGAACGGCCGGCCCTCGGTCGCGTGCTTGGTGACTTCTTTGCCCTCGTGGTCAAGTTCGATGATGGTCCCGGCTCTGCCATTGACGGTCATGACCAGAACGTTTCCGTTTGGAAGGCGTGATGCGCCCATGGCGCCCTGGATAGCAGCTTCCCAGACGACCTTGCCGTCCGGGTCGTATTCAAGCACCTTGCCGGCTGAGGGTGATGCCACAAGCACTCCGCCGTTGGGAAGCACTGTGGCGCCGTAAATGGACGTAGGCTCGGTCTTGAACGACTTGAGCTCCTTCTTCTCGGGGCTGAGCAAGGTGTATTGTCCTTGCGTCGACAGAATCGCAATGTCGCCGCTTTTGAGCTTCTCGGCGGCAACGCAGGGATTGGCCGTCAAGTCATGTCGAAAGACTTCCTTGCCGTCTTTGTCGACCTCGATCAGCGCATTGCGGCAATTGAGAAACGTATTGCCATCGGGCAAACGCTGGACGTTATAGGCAGCGATCTGGCAGTGGTACTGCCAGAGGACCTCGCCCTTGAAGTTGCGCTCGGTGACGGTGCGGGTGGTGGATTCGGAGATCAGCACGCGATCTTCAGCGATGACCTTGGCGTCAATCGGGTAGCGAACACCCTCGATCTCCCAGATCGTTTTGCCATCCTTGTCGATTTCATAGATCCGACCGGAAGCCTGCTTCACATTGAGAAGACGTTCGAGGATGAGGGTGCGGCCAAGGACTTTGGGCGTCAGATCGAGCTTGGCAAAGTCAATCTTTTCACTGTTGTCTTGCCACCAGGTGCTCCAGCCGTCGCGAATCTGTTTGGCGTCTGCGCCATCCTGGGGTCGCTTGGGAGCTTTGTCTTGCGCGATTCGCTCGAGCAGGTCCTCGATCTGGCGGAGCTCATGGGATTTGACATCGGGAATCATTTCGATCAGGGCAGGGATTGCCTGGCGCTCCTTGGCCTCGCCGAGCAACATGGCGAAGCGGAAGCGGATGGAAAGTTCGGGGTCCTTGAGGAGCTTAATGACTGCGGGGCGGACTTCCTCGATGCCAGTTCGATACAACGCCAATGCCGCACCAAGCCTCTTGGCGGGCAGCTTATCCTCGAGGCCATCGAGCAGCAGCTTATCGGGTTTGCCGTCCTTGACCGCCACTTTTGCCAGCGCGCTGTGAACCACATCGGCGGTCGATTCGTCGGCGGCGAAGGGGAGGAACTTAAAGAGCGCCTCGGTGCTGCCCGCGGGCTTGTGCGCGGCGAGCACGCGCACTGTGGCCTGAATGACACTCGATGAGGCCACTTTTGCGAGCGATGAGAGGCAGAAGTTGGCGCGCTGTTTCACCTCCGGGTCGCTGCTTTCGGCGGCCTGCTTGAGCGGTGCTTCGGCTGCCGGTCCCAGCGCGATCAGGTCACGCGTTGCCGCCTCGCGCACCTCGAAGGAATCGTCGCCAAGGCGCTTGATCAGGGTATCGATCTTTTGGCGGTCGTCGTCGTGGAGCGTTCGCTTGCGCAGGAAGTCGAGCAGGGCGGCATCTTCGGTAGCCAGGCCGGCATCACGCAGCACGGCGAGTTCGCGCTCCAGGGGATCCGGAGGCGCCGCGGATGTCAACAATTCCGACTTCAACCACACGCAACAAACCAGGAGAAAAATGAGTTTGCGCATCATGTCAGTTCCTCGAAACGCTTTTTCGAAGCGTTGCTAACCCTAGTTGGCCCTGTAACCGCGTCATCTTCGCCGTGCCTTCAACAATCGCAGCGAATCGGCTTTGTGTCTCCATACTTCCTTGCCGCTCTGATCGAACTCGATGACGTCCTGAGTGCTCATGCTTGTCACCAGAGTGTGGCCATTGGGTAAACGGGTGGCGTGGCTGGGTTGCTGCACCTCGGCTTCCCAGGCGACTTTTCCGTCGGCGTCGAGTTCCACGACTTTTTGCTGGCTCAAGAGCGGCACCAATACCCGGCCGTTGGGCAAGACATCGAAACCGCCGCCGAAAATCGGTTGCATTCCGGGCGACAATGACTTCAGCTCCTTGCCTTCCATGTCGATGAACTGAATGGCCCCGGTATTGGTAGCGACGGCGATTTGGCCGTTGCGAAGCTTCTGGGCGCTGAACACGTCGCTGGTGTTTCGGGGGATGTTGAAGACTTCCTTGCCGTCCCTATTGACCTCGAGAAGTCCGTTGCGGCAGGCGATGAAGGTATTGCCGTTGGAAAGCCGCTGCGCGCTGAGCGGAAACTGAGGCACTTGCAAATCGTAGCGCCATAGGACTTCACCCTGGAAATCGCGCTCCGTGACGGAACGGCCGCTGTACTCGACGATGAGCACACGATCGTGGCCAATCACATGAGCGTCGATCGCGTATTTCAGGCCGGTGATTTCCCAGCGGACCTTGCCGTCCGAGCCGATCTCCTGGACTTTGCCGTTAATGCCCCCTCGACCCTTGTTAATTTCAGTGCCGACGAGCAGGGTGTAGCCGAGGAGACGGCGGTTGAGGTCCAACTTGGCAAGATCGAGTTTGCGGCCATCATCGTCCCACCATTTCTGCCAGGCCTCGACACATTTCTTGCGGGCGGCTTCATCGGTGCCAAGCGCGACGCTGGGAGATTTTTCGCCTGCGATGCGTGCGAGTGTATCTTCAATCTTGAAGGCTTCCTCGCGACTGACGCTGCCAAGAAGGTCAATGAGCGTGGGGACGGCATCAGGTTCACGGCGCTCAAGGAAACCGTAGGCGGTCCAGAGGCGCACCGTGCTCTCCTTGTCCTTGAGAAACTTCTTCAAACCGACGCGGACTTCCTCGGAACCCGAACGAGCCAGAGCTTCCGCTGCTGCGGCCCGGCGCAGGGCGGATTTGTCGTCCAGTGCCGCGAGCACGGCCTTTTCCGGCTTGCCCTCACGAACCGCCAGCCCTGCCAGCGATTCGCGCAGCTCGTCGACAATGATCTCATCCCTGGCAAACGGCAAATAGGCGAAGAGGGCCTCAAGGGTGCCTTCTGGTTTCTTCCGAGACAGCAGTCGAATGGCTGCGGCGGCGACGGCAGGGTCTGCCGTGCGGTTGAGCACCCGCAAGCACTCCTCGGCACGATGGACGACTTCCAGGTCGGAACTCTTCAGCGCCTCGGTAAGAGGCCTTATTACCGCGGGACCGCGGTCGATCAAGGTTCGTTTCGCCTTCTCGCGATTCTCGAATTCTTCGTCGCCGAGCTGAGAGATGAGTTCATCGACCTGGCTGCGATCGGCATCCGTAATGGTGCGCTTCTTGAAAAAGTCCAGTAGCGCGGGTCCTTCGGTGCCGAGCTGGACGGTTTTGAGCGCTTGCTCATCGATGGCTTGTTGATTTGGATCATTCTCGGCGACTGCCATCGTTGAAAACCCGGCCAGCCAGCAAAGCGATAGCAGTGAGAATCGACGCATGGCGGAATGCCTCTGGGTTTGGCGGAGCCGTTGGGGGCTGAGGCAGTCGAGTATCGGCCGGCGCAGAGGGACAGCGGGCGCAAGCGTTATTCTATCCAGCCGTAAGCGAGTCGCAAGCGAAATTGCCTTCAGGCGCAGGCAGCGAGGGGCGGCTGGTAAACGTGAAGCAGACGTTGCAAGTAGTGGCGCTCGTCGCGATCGCGCAGGCAAGCGCGTACATCGAAATGGTTGAGCGTACCAACCTTGAATTGACGGACAATTTCTTCGAGTTGACGGCCGATGCTATTCGGTTCATCTGGCCGATATACAAATCCGACACCGCTATCCGTGATGACCTCCCGTGCGACTCCGTGGTCCGCCGCAAGCAGATTGGTGCCCACGCTGAGGGCTTCGATCAACACGAGACCGTAGGTCTCGAGCGCGCGCGACGGAAAAACAAGGACGTGCGATCGGGCGATCTCGGCGAGAGTGTGCTCATGGGGCAGCCTGCCGCGGAAATGAACCCGGTCACCGATGCCACGTCGCCGACAGGTGCGGCGGCAACGGTCGGCATCGCGGCCGTCGCCGATTACCTGGAGCGATCCTTCGAAATCGGCAGGGATGAACTGCAAGAATTCATCCAGTCCTTTCTCGGGTTCAAGCCGTCCGGCAAAGACGAGCCGTAGCGGACCGGTGCGGACCGCTCGGGATGTTGCGGGCGGCAGTGGGTGCGGAAGTAACGTTGTCGGAAAACCGAGCGCCGAGTAAATGTCGCAGGTCAACCGACTCGGGCAGAGTATCCGGTCCAGCGTGCGCTGCCGGCGTCTGGAACCGTAGTTCCAGGCGTGCTGGACGAGTTTCAGAATGCAATGGAGTGTGCTTCTCTGGTCCCAGCGTCGGGATAGCCGGTACGACCAGGAATGAATGCGCTCTGGATCGAAATAGCCGCCATGACCCCCGAGAATGCCAAACCAATTTCCACCGGAATTCGGGCAGACCAGATGATAATCATGAGCGGTCATCACCACGCGCACGGCGCGTTGTTTCTGGTAGCGGCGCACGGCTGCGAGAATACCGGGCGACAGTACATGGTAGAAGTTGTGCAGATGGATGACGTCCGGATGGAACGATTGTAGCTTGTCGGCGAGACGGGCGCGGGCGACGGCGTTGTTGAGATACCGCAACGGCGTGCGGCGGCGGGCGGGAAGGTCAGCGCTCGTGAACGAGCCGACCACGAGGCCGGCGCTTTGCAAGAGGGCCATGGTACGGCCCATGACTACCTCGGCACCGCCACCGGTTTCAGGCGGATAATCGTTGATATGCAAGACGCGTTGCAAAAGATCCGTCCTCGTCTAGGGCAGCGTGCTGACGAGCAGCGCCAGGTTGGGTTTCGGGATGCAGCGTTCGCGGGGTAGCGCCGCGGGCAGGAGCCAGGTTTGACCGACTTCAAGCTGGGCAGATCCGAGCGAGGCGCTGCCCGCGAGGATCTGCCAAACCTGCATGTTTCCCATTCCGCCTGCATCGAACGGGCTACCGCGGCCGTGGTACTCGATGCGAAAATGAGAACAATCCACGAGCAGGCGGACGACGTCGCGGGGCGGCGTACTACCGAGCAACTGGGCGTATTCAGCCACGAACTGCGGCTCTACTTCCGTGCGCGTCCAGTCAATACATGCCATCGATTCTTCGATGTGCAGTGGCCGGCTGTTGCCTGCAGCATCGCGGCGATTCCAATCGAAGAGTCGGAATGTGGCGTCGCTATTTTGTTGCAGTTCGGCGATCAGAATCCCGGCCCCGATGGCATGCACGGTACCGGCTGGCAAGAACATGCAATCGCCGGCTCTGGGCTCAAAGGAATGGAGGCAATCCGTGACGGTTCCCGCGGCGAGAGCCTCTCGAAGCTTCTTTTCGTTCACACCCTTTTTGAGGCCGGCGAAGATGCGGCTGCTTGGATCTGCATCGAGGACGAACCAGGCTTCGGTCTTGCCGCCTTCACTGGAGCTCAGACGTGCGGCTTGTTCATCGTTCGGATGCACCTGCACGGAGAGCCAATCGTTGGCGTCCAGAAACTTCACCAGCCAGGGAAAGCGTCGGTAGCGCGAGGCCGCCTGACCCAGGATCGTTTCGCCCTCTTCTTCCATCAGACTGCGCAGCGATCGGCCCTTGTGCGAACCTTCGGCGACGATACTCTCGTGGAGGCGATGATCGCTGATTTCCCAGCTCTCGCCGATTCGCTGACCTTTGGGAACAGGTTTACCCAGCAGCCTGGCAAGGCGGTCGTCGCCCCAGGGCATGGGGCGCAGGAATGGATGAAATTGCAGCGGCGTGATCACGGTAGATTCCCTTCACGCAATGCTCCACATTCCAGAAGGATACCAGCAAACGCGCGTCGCGACAAAGGTCAAATCAGGAAGGTCGCTCCTCCTGCACAATGTGGCGGCACGTTTTTCAATGTGGCGGTTGTTCTTCCTGCACGTATAGAATTCGCCCGCAAGATTTACACTGCACCAAACGCCCGGCCAGCAGATCGTTGAGGTTCTGGACGGTAATTTCCGTGTAGCAGGCCGTGCAGGTGCGCTTCTCCACGCGAGCCAGTGCATCTTCACCGCGGGCGGCGGCGAGGCGTGCGTACTGCTCGGCGATCTCCAGCGGGAGTTTGCTTGACTGTTCCTTGAGCTGCTGGCGCGCCTGATCGAGCTGGGCCTGGTGTTGCTTCAGGCGGGGCTCGAATTCTTGCTTGACGCGCGCCATGTCGTCGCGAGCCTTCTTCACGGACTCTTCCAGCTTGGGGATCTGCGCGGTTGCCTCGTCAACGTTGAGCATGGCGGCGAGGATATCGTCCTCGAGCTTCTGGCACTGGTTCTTGCCGTGCGCTATCTCGACCTGAAGGGCGTCGTATTCTTTCTTGGTCGTGGCCTGGTTGCGCTGCTGTTCGTACTTGGCAATCTCCTGCTGCTTGCCCTTGAGCACGACCTCTCGTTCGTGCACGGTGACCTTCAGCTTCTTGATGCTCTCTTGAGCCTTCGCCAGGGCCTGTTCTTCGCGATCCAACTTGTCTTGTTGAGCCTTGAGCTGTCGGGGAGCTCGGTCAACCTGGTCTTGCAGTTCATGGGCGAAACGGTGAAGCCGGTGCAGTTCTCGAAGAATCGAAGCAGATGACATTTTGGTCCTCAAACAAACAAAAAACGCCGGTCAGAGACCGGCGTTGTTAGTTTAGCCTCCCCGACGCATTCCGTCGATGAAGCCCTCGAGCTGGCGGCTCCTCACCGGATGCTGCAGCTTGCGAACGGCCTTGGCCTCGATCTGGCGGACGCGTTCGCGTGTGACCTTGAAGATTCGTCCGACCTCTTCAAGCGTGTAAGTGTAGCCGTCGCCCAGACCGTAGCGAAGCTTGATGATCTCGCGCTCGCGGTAGGTCAGCGTCTTGAGCACCTGCTCGATCTTGTCCTTGAGCATCTCGTGCGTGGCAGCATGGACCGGCGATTCACAGGTATCGTCCTCGATGAAGTCGCCGAAGTAGCTGTCCTCGCTCTCGCCGACCGGGCGGTCCAGGCTGATGGGATGCTTGCTGATCTTCATGACCCGCCGCGTCTCCTCGATGGAGATGTTGGCGGCGCGGGCCGTCTCTTCGATGGAGGGCTCCCGGCCCATTTCCTGCAGCAACTTCTTGGAGACGTTGCGCAGCTTGCTCATCGTCTCGATCATGTGCACGGGGATACGAATGGTGCGGGCCTGATCGGCGATGGCGCGGGTGATGGCCTGACGGATCCACCAGGTCGCGTAGGTGCTGAACTTGTAGCCGCGACGGTATTCGTACTTATCGACCGCTCGCATCAGGCCGGTGTTGCCTTCCTGGATCAGATCGAGGAAGCTCAAACCGCGATTGCGATACTTCTTGGCGATGCTGACCACCAACCGCAGGTTGCCTCCAGAGAGAGAGCGCTTGGCCTCTTCGTATTCGTTAAAGCGCTTGCGCATCAGCTCGACGCGCTTCTGCAGGGTCATCGGCTCCTCGAGCGTCATGCGCATGAGATCGGCGAGTTCTTTTTCGAGGTTCGCCTTGTCTTCGCGGGCGTGCTTACAGTCGTGAAGACAGAGGATCTCACGCTCGAGTTCGCCCATGCGCGCCGCGATTTGCTCGAGCTTGCGCATCAGCGGCTGGACTTTTTGAGTGCGGATGCTCAGTTCTTCGACGAGCGTCACGGCTTTGCGGCGACGAAGGCGAATGTTGCGGCGGCAATGGCGCTTCTCGTCTTCAAAGATGCTGGTATCGAGAAGCTTCTCGAAGTCGCCGTCATTCTGCTCCATCAGGTGATCGAGCGTCCGCAGGTTGTGCGGCATGCGTGAGAGGATCTTGTCCTTCTCGAGATTCTCAGTGAGCGAAACCTTGACCGTGCGATCGAAGGGCAGCTCGCCCGTGTGCACGCGCTTGAGGGTATCGACCACCTGCCGAAGCGCCCCGTCGCATTCCAGAACCTTGCGGCGAAAGCGCTTGCGGGTGACTTCGATCTTCTTTGCCAGGGCGATTTCTTCATCGCGTTTGAGCAGGGGGATCTCACCCATCTGGGTGAGGTACATGCGGACGGGATCGTCGGTGCGTCGGGTGTCGCCCTCATCGAGAAAATTGAGATCGAGCTCGCTGCGAAGCTCCTCGTCGGTGATGGCGGGAGTGTCGGTGCGCTCGTCGGCTTCGCCCTCATCAATGAGCTCGATGCCTTGTTCTTCGAGAATGAGGAGGAGCTTGTCCAGCTTCTCGGGATTGATCGCATCATCGGGGAGATACTCGTTTACCTGATCGTAGGTCAGGTAGCCTTTTTCCTTGCCCGAGTCGAGCAATGCCTTCAGGCCCTCATCAATCTTCTCCATCCAGAACCTCCGTGGGGTTTTGCAACCGGCGCAGCAGTTCCACCGCCTTGTCGTGGTCGGTAGCGGCTTGCAACCGATTGTGGAGTTCTCGCACGATGGGCCGAACCCGCCGTTTGCGAAATTCCTCCAGAACGCGCGCCAGCCAGGCCGAACGATTGTCATTCATCCGGCCGATTTCCTGCCAGCGCAGGGCCAGCTCCGTCAAACGCGGATTATCAAGTAACGGGCGAAGATTGTCCAGATCAGCACACTTGCCGGCCGCGTGTAAATCATACATCCCTTCCAGCATCCGACGCAACCCAGGGTGGCTGATCTGGTCGGGCGCCAGCTCAGCCTTCGCGTGTGGCACCAGCTCGGGCTCTGCCAAAAGCACCTGCAAGAGATCCCGCTCCACTGGAGGAGCTGGTGCTTGCCGGGGTTCGTCCGGGCTATTCCCGCCGCCGTTCGCATCCCGCGCGCCCGCAGATCGGGCGGCACTGGCAACTTGGGCGACATGGGCGGCCTCGCCTGCAAGCTTGCGGTTGCCGGCTGCTCGCCGCAATTCCTCCAGCCGGGCCCACAGGACTCCTTCCTTCAACGCCAGCCTTTGAGCGATCCTGCTCACGATCAACTGATGCTTGATCGCGCCGGATTGTCCCGGCATCTCGGGCGCAAGAGCGATGACGCCAAGCACCTCATCCACGGCACGGCGGCGCCCTTCAATCCCGCCGTCGACGGATCGAGAGACCGCTTGCTGGAGTTTGAACTCCAGGGCATCCAGAGCATCCGTCAGCGCCTGCTGAAACGGCGCCGCTCCAGAATCCACCAGCAAGTCGCACGGATCTTTCCCTTCCGGAAGGGTCGCGATCCTGAGGTCCACCTCCTGGCTGGCGAAGATCTGCAGGGCGCGATCGACGCCCGTGTCTCCGCCCGCGTCGGCATCGAAAACCAGGACGATCCGTTCCGCGAACCTCCTAAGCCGCTGCACGTGCCTGGCGTTGAGCGCGGTACCCATCGTGGCGACTACCTGGCCGATGCCAAACTGGTGGGCCATCAGCACATCCGTGTATCCTTCCACAACCGCGAGGTATCCCGTCTTGTCGGATGCCGCGCGTGCCTGGTCGAGACCGTAGAGCAACTCGCTTTTGGAGAACACCTCCGTCTCGGCCGAGTTGTAGTACTTGGGCGCCCCGCGTGCGATCTGCGGCGAGCCAGGCAGGATGCGTCCGCCGAATCCCAGCGGCTGGCCGCGCACGTCCCGAATCGGGAAAATCACCCGGTCGCGGAATCGATCGTAGTAGCCTTCGCCCTCCTGTCGTTTGGCGATCAGTCCGACTTTCTCGAGCGACTCAAGCCCGATGCGCTGATTCTGGGCCAGGCGAACGAGCCAGTCTCCCGCGGGAGGCGCGAAGCCCACGCCGAAGCGCCGCAGGGTGTCCCCGGCCAGCTTGCGCTCTCCGAGGTAACGCCGTGCTGCCTCGGCCAGCGGCGAATCGAGCAGGCACTTCTGAAACTGCTCGGCGGCCCACCGAAGCGTATCAAGCATAAAGGCGCGGCCGGAATTTGGCTGCGAACTGCCGATTTTTTCTAAAGATATTCCGGCACGGCGTGCGAGAAGTTCGAGCGCTTCCTTAAAACTGACGCGGTCGTGTTCCTGGACAAAGGTGATGACATCGCCGAACTTATTGCAGGACCAACAGCGGTATCTCTGCCGTTGCGGGTCCACGTCCAGCGATGGCCGCGTGTCCTCGTGAAAGGGACACAGCCCCTTGAACGTCCTTCCTGCTGGACGTAGGGACAGGTACGAGCCAACGACGTCCACGATGTCGTTGGCCTCTTTCACCTGGCGGATAACGTCGGCGCGGTCGTCTGCCACAGGACACCTTCAGGCAGTGCGTGATTGTCCGCGTAGTTAGTGGTCTTGGTCGTTCCGGGGGGCTGCGAGTTAGCGGCAACGTGAGGGATTATAGTTGTCCTGAAAAATCCAGTCAACCCGCGTCCAGTCGTGTGCCGATTAAGGGTAATACCGGTCGTAGCGGATTTGTTGAGTGCACAAGGAGAATCAGGGATGCAGAAGGCACCTTCGAAGCTGGCGATATTGGCGGCAGGTCTGGCGGCGTTCCTCGGCGCGAGCGCGGTCCACGCGGCCGGATACAGCCCGGCCGACGTTCTCAAGCTCAAGCCGCGCCAGCTCGGCGTCGATTGCAGCACACCCAAGCCCGAAGAGGAGCCCAATTGCAGGCTCGAAATCGAAAAGGGCTCCGGCAAGCAAGCCGGCTACGTCCTCCGCGATGCCCAGGGCAAACTTCTGCGACGCTTCTTTGATACCGTCGGCGATGGCCACATCCATCTTTGGTCCTACTACAAGGATGGCGTCGAGGTGTATCGCGAGATCGATACCGACAACAACGGCAAGCCCGATCAGTACCGCTGGGTCAACTCCGGCGGCTCACGCTGGGGCATCGACCGCAACGAAGACGGCATCATTGACGAATGGAAAACGATCTCACCCGAGGAGGTCGGCCAGGAGCTGCTGCTCGCCTTGACCGCCAAGGATTTCAACCGCGTCAAGCTGCTCATGATCACCGACGCCGAGATCAAGGCGCTCAAGCTGAGCGACGCCGACACCAAGCGAATTCACGATGCCCGCGACAAGGCGGCCGATAAGTTCAAGGACACCCTCGCCAAGACCCGCCAATTCAACGACCGCACCCACGTCTTGAATATCGACGTGACCGTGCCGCAGTGCGTGCCTGGCGACCTGTCCGGCGGCGCGGACCTCGTTCGCTACACGAACATTGGCCTGGCGTGCGGCACCGGCGACAAGGACGGCACCACCACCTGGATTCAAACGGGTGAAATGATTCAGGTCGGCAACGCCTGGCGGCTGGTCGACGCTCCACGCGAAGGTCTGCCCGACTTTGCCGGACCGTCTGCCGAACCTAACGGCCCGCTCGCCGAGGAAGTCCAGAAGGCGGTCGATGCGTTGGTCGAGTACGACAGGACTCATCCCGTGAAAGAGAACCCGACGCCGAAGGAACTGGACGACTACCACATGGGCCGCGTCGACCTCGTCCAGAAGATCGTTGACAGTGCCAAGTGCCCCGTCGATGAGAAGATCAAGCGCGTGCAGGAAATGGCCGACGGGCTCGCCGCGGCCGCCCAGTGCCGAGACAAAGCGGCTTACGAGCGCCTGGCTCGCCTGGAGAAGTCCGTCCTCGACGCCAAGCTCGGCGGCGACGGCCTGGCTGCCTTCGTCACCTATCGCGAGATCCAGACCAAGTACTTCCTGGAGATGGATAACGGCAAGCCCGCCGAGGCTCAGAAGACCTGGGCGGAACAGCTCGCCAAGTTCGTCCAGACCTATCCCAAGGCTGTCGAGGCACCCGAAGCGCTCAAGGAACTCGGCCTGGTCAACGAGTTCCTCGGTCAGGAGATCCAGGCCAAGAACTGGTATCAGCAGCTCGTCAAGGATTTCGAAAGCAATGCCCTCGCTGAAGTCGGCCGTGGCAGCATTCGCCGCCTCGAGCTGGAAGGCAAGACGTTCGACCTCACCGCAAAGAAGCTCGCCGGCGGTGGCCAGTTCGATATCAGCGACCTCAAAGGCAAGATCGTCATTGTTTACTACTGGTCGAGCGACAACAATCAACAGTGCGCCGGCGACTTCGCCCGCTTGAAGCTGCTGATCGGACAGAAGAGCAACGCCGGCGTCGAGCTGGTCTGCGTCGCTCTCGACAACAACTTGCAAGAGGCGCAGGCCTTCATCAAGGAGACCTCCGCTCCCGGCATCCACGTCTGCAACACCGACACGCAATCCGTTGGCCTGCAGAGCAAGCTCGCCCTGCAATACGGCATCCAGGTGCTGCCGCACATGTTCCTCATCAAGGACGGCAAGGTGATCAACCGCAACGCCCAGGTCGTCACCGTCTCGGATGAGATCGCCAAGCTCGTGAAGTGAGCAGTGGCGTGAAATCGGTCAGCGACGCTTCGCAGAAGCGTCCGCAATAGGTTCGCCCAGAACGCAAACGAGGGTCCCATCGTCGCTCAACCGCGAGGGACCCTCGTTTCTCATGTCGGGCCACCATTCCAACTTGTCAAGTGGCACTTTCACTTGAAAAGTTCGACATTCGCCGTAACATCTTGTCGCGACTAAACTTGTATTATCGGAGTCGCCAACTTGTCAAGTGACAAGTTCGCCATATCCCAGACTTTTCGAAGTTCTCAACCAACATTATTCGAAATTCACCGAACCTTCGTGCTCCGCGAGCGTCATTATTTGTGTGGGGAGCACGGCAAGCATGTTGCT
>Ga0207097_1064_pt1 | contig 18438 bp, 15 predicted proteins | sample Alteio_BWMinHeat_87_FD_153541 | JGI IMG/M metagenome (GOLD analysis project Ga0207097, IMG submission 153541) | Enriched cells from forest soil in Barre Woods Harvard Forest LTER site, Petersham, Massachusetts, United States -... | ecosystem: Environmental > Terrestrial > Soil > Temperate forest >...
AACCGGGCCGACGGGTCCAACAGGATCTACAGGAGCGACAGGCGCAACAGGACCAACGGGATCAACCGGAGCAACGGGACCCACTGGTGCAACAGGTAGTACGGGAGCAACCGGTCCGACAGGACCAACAGGATCTACAGGAGCGACAGGTGCAACAGGACCGACGGGATCAACCGGAGCAACAGGACCTACTGGCCCAACAGGTAGCACAGGACCAACAGGACCAACAGGATCTACAGGAGCGACAGGTGCAACAGGACCAACGGGATCAACCGGAGCAACGGGACCCACTGGTGCAACAGGTAGTACGGGAGCAACCGGTCCGACGGGCCCAACAGGATCTACAGGTGCAACGGGACCCACTGGCGCAACAGGTAGTACGGGAGCAACAGGACCAACTGGAAGTACCGGCCCAACGGGCTCGACAGGCCCAACTGGAGCAACAGGCCCGACGGGTAGCACAGGACCAACGGGAAGTACCGGCCCAACGGGCTCGACAGGCCCAACTGGAGCAACGGGACCAACGGGATCAACAGGACCCACTGGCGCAACAGGCCCGACGGGAGCGACGGGACCAACGGGAAGTACCGGCCCAACGGGCTCGACAGGCCCAACTGGAGCAACGGGACCGACGGGTAGCACAGGACCAACGGGATCAACAGGACCCACTGGCGCAACAGGCCCGACGGGAGCGACGGGACCAACGGGAAGTACCGGCCCAACGGGCTCGACAGGCCCAACTGGAGCAACAGGACCGACGGGTAGCACAGGACCAACGGGATCAACAGGACCCACTGGCGCAACAGGCCCGACGGGAGCAACGGGACCAACCGGAAGTACCGGCCCAACAGGCCCGACAGGACCAACTGGTAGCACAGGCCCGACGGGGGCGACGGGACCAACCGGAAGCGATGGACCAACAGGACCGACGGGTAGGACCGGCCCAACGGGCTCGACAGGCCCTACTGGGGCAACAGGACCGACAGGCCCAACTGGCCCGACGGGTAGAACCGGCCCGACTGGTCCGACTGGTCCGAAGGGATCTCTGTCAGCAGATTTTGCGATAGTTTACCTTGCAGGAAGCGGTGGTCCGGGCACCCAAGGAACTGTTGTAACGAATAGTTCTGTAGTTCCTTTTAATAATATTTCCGGTACACAGCCTGGCTCGAAGATTTCTTTGTTGAATTCGGGTACCTCCGGGACGCCGCCTGCCGGTGCAACGATTCAGATTGCAGACACAGGCGTTTATCAAATTACGTTTGGTATTATGCCCTCTGTTGTGACTACTGGCGCTACCCCTGCATCCATTAACCAAGGCGTAAGTATTAGTTTCCAGCTGCGCGATAATGGAGGTTTTACAAACCCAAATGCTGTAGATTTTTTTGAGTCAAACGGCGTGGCTTCTTCTACTTTTGTGCAAGTGATGTGTAATACAACTACAATTCTAATTGTGACAACTAATCCTACTACATTACAGTTAGTAAATGTTTCTGGCTCAAGTGTAGCATTAAATAATCGTTCCGGTGCAGCTGCCGGTGGCCCTGCTTCGTATATTACAATTATAAAGTTACGGTAGAAATAATGAAAAAACTAGTCATTGTGCTTTTTGTAATTTTTCCTCTAGTTACATTAATAGGTGCGCCTGTCATTTGGTCTACTCCTCCGGATACTCTTTCATCGGTAAATCAAAATGCCTCAGATCCCCAAATTGCTATCGATAGTAGTGGAAATGCTCTGGCAATTTGGATAGAAAATAACGGCCTTAAGTCCCGCAAAAAATCTGTTAATGGAAATTGGAGCTCTCAAACAGATATATTATCAAATTCTGGTGCTTCTTCTCCTAAACTTGTTGTGGACCCAAGCGGGAATGCAACAGCTATTTGGGTAGAAAATGGAATTGTTAATGTCTCTTCAATGCCATTTAATGGAAGTTGGAGTAATCCTGTTTGTTTATCGGGTGCAGGGGCTTTATCTCCGCAAATTTCTGTGGATTCCCAAGGGAACATTGCGACAGTCTGGAGTATAAATGGGCTTATTCAATCAGCAACAAAACTCTTTAATGGAAGTTGGCCAATGGTCCCTGATACGATTTCATCTGCAGGAAGTATCCCTCAAGTTGCTATTGGTGCTAACGGAAATGTTGTGGCTGTTTGGAATGCGGTAACCTCCGGAGTATATACGATTTACTCGGCAAACAAACTTGTTAATGGAAGTTGGAGTGCATCTCAAGCCATTTCTAGCTCCTCTTATAATAGTATCTATCCTATCATTGGTGTGGATTTAAATGGAAATGCGGCAGCGGCCTGGATTCAATATACGGGTTCAGATATCAATCAATCTTATCTCATTATTCAATCAGCTACAATGCCCATGAATGGGAGTTGGACTTTATCTACAGTTGCAGAGGGAGGAATTTATAATTCCACAAATCCTTTTGGACGGATTTTATTCGATGGGAGTGGAAATGGTATTGCCATTTGGGATATATCTTCAGATGGTTATTCTTTTTCTATCCAGGCCTCAACAAAGCTTGCTCCCAATGCTTGGGGCATTCCTCAAAACCTGGGATGTGGCTTATATTCTTTTGCTGCAGATGTATCTATCACTTCAGTGGGCAATATTTTTATAGCTTACATGTATTTTGATCCCAATACAGCTTCTTTTGTTATCCAATGTACTGAATGTGACATAAATGCCAATAAGCAAGGTTTCTGGACTGCTCCTATTACTATTTCGAGTGGTGCTAGCAATGGCTATCCACGTATTGCAGCCAGCTATGCAGGAAATGGGACGAATAATATGGCTGTAGTTTGGATTCAATCTGATGGTACAAATGATACGGTTCAATCTGTAACAGGAACTCAATCCATTGTTCAGCCTCCGATGCATCTTTCGCTCACACAAAGCTGTAATGATTTTTTTATTTTTAAGGAGTATTACAATACTCTAAGTTGGGAGCCCTCTCCTTCTCCTGAGATCAGCTATTATCTTATTTTTCGCAATGGCTTTTTAATTTATGCAGCAGATTCTAGTGTTTTTCAGTTTATAGACCATAACAGGGTGCAAAATGGTTCAGTGACATATGGTATTGCGACTGTTGATCAGGATAATATGCAAAGCCTGGTAGCTATCATATCTTTTCCATGAGATGTAGTGGTTTAAATTTTATATGATAAATCCATCCGCATCTTTTTGCATGGAACTTCGCGTTCGAACTCGGTGACAAAACCCAAGTCACCCTCGTTCTCCACGCTGTGTTCCATACAAAAATCTAACGGCCGATTTATCATCTAAAATTTAAAACACTATACTAAAAATATTTCTTTTAGAAAAAGAAAAAATAAATTATAAATTTGTGGCCTTGATGCTATCAAAAAATGAGGTAATTTATGAGAAAATGTTTGTATTGTTTGTGGTTATGTTTTGCTGTGACTCCGCTATTTTCACAAATAGAGTGGTCTACTCCTCCTGTTACTATTTCAACTTCAAATGTCAATGCTTCCCATCCTGAAATTGCAATAGATGGAAGTGGAAATCTTGTTGCCGTGTGGATAGAAAACAACTTTGTCAAAGCAAGCAGCATGCCTGTAGGAGGAAGCTTTGGTTCCATTGCTACCTTATCGAATTCAGGAGCTTCTTCCCCTCAGGTTGTAATGGATCCAAATGGAAATGCGACAGCTATTTGGGCAGAAAATGGGGCTGTTAAGGCAGCTACCCTTCCCTTGAATGGAAGTTGGTCATCTTCCACAACTTTGGCTGCGTTAGGAGCTTCTTCTCCTCAGATTGCTGTGGGATCTACAGGGAACCTTGTAGCAGTTTGGGTAAGCGGCGGCTCTATTCAGACATCTAAAAAGGCTTTTGGCGGGAGCTGGTCAGTTCTTGCTACAACAATCTCCGGCGCAAATTCTGATTCTCCTCAAGTTGCAATGGGTGACAATGGAAATATTGTTGTTGTTTGGCATTCTCTAGTAAGCGGAACTCATAGGATTTTTTCGGCAAATAAACTATTTAGCGGTCTTGTTTGGAGCTCCGCTCTAGCTGTATCTACGCCAACCCAAAATAGTATCAATCCCGATATTGCAGTGGATTCAAATGGAAATGCTGTTGCTATTTGGTTTAGATTTAATGTTTCAGGCGTTGCTTACTCTAGTGTTGTTGCTCAGGCATCATCACAGCCCATGAGCGGCAGTTGGACAACTCCTGTGGACCTTTCCGTTCCCGGACTTTATAATCCTTCCCGACTAGTTGCAAGTGTAGCCTATGATGGCAATGGCAATGCTATAGCACTATGGACAAATTCTACAGACGGCTCAACTTTTGAAGCTGAAGCCTCGATAATGCCAAATGGGCAACAAACTTGGCAATCCCGCTCGGACTTTGTAACAGATTTACATGTTTACGCTGTAGAGGCTGCTGTTACATCGGCAGGGGATGTATTTTCCCTTTTTATGGGTTCCGGGCCAAGTAATTCTCTTATCATACAAGGTACAGATTCTCATACATCGTTTCGCTTGGGGCTTTGGTCTGCACCTGTTACAGTCTCTCAAGGAACATCGAATGGCTATCCACGCGTTGCGGCAGTTTTGAGTGGAGTCACTAATATAGCCGGGGCAGTTTGGCTAAATTTTGATGGAACAAATACTATCATTCAAGCTACGACGGGGACAGGCACTATTTTTACTGCTCCTTCTAACCTTTCTGTTACACAAAGCTCTACGGATTATGGTGTTGTTGTTGAGTATGACAATACGTTAAGTTGGGTAGATTCTGATCCAAATGTTCAGGGGTACCTTATTTACCGGGATGGGGTATTTATTACACAGCTTTCGCCTGATATGACGCAATTTTTAGATCAGAATAGAGGGCAGAATGAATCTGTAACTTATGGTGTTGCAGCATTTGATGCTCAAAATAATAAGAGCAGTACTACTACTATAAGCTTCCCTTAAGTAGCTTTGTACTCCGAGCGTGATTTTACAATCACGTTCGGAGTATAATTTTCTTGCTTGGAACCCTCTTGCCCCATATAAGTTGTATCCCGGGATATAAACGTTCAATGACTTATGCTTAATCTATTTAAAATCGTATTTTTCATTATATTTTGTATTACGCCTATTTCCTCTATATGTTCGATAGAGCCGGATGCGTCATCAGAAACTTCTACGCTTAAGAGATACAATCTATCTGTCTGTGCAATTTTCAAAAATGAGTTCCTCCACTTAAAAGAATGGATTGAATACCACCGCTTAGTTGGAGTTGATCATTTTTATCTTTACGATACTAAAAGTGGAGACCGGTATCTAGAAATTCTTAACCCCTATATCAAAAGGGGTATTGTTACATTAATCAATTGGCATGAGTACACAGGCTATCAAGATGAAAATACTGTTTTTATATGGTCGCTTACCACACAAGTGGCTGCTTATGAAAATGCCGTTAAAGTACTGGCCGGAAAAGATACAAAATGGCTTGTATTTCTTGATGTTGGCGAATTTCTTGTGCCGGCTCAGGGATGTACTCTTACTGATTTATTAGAAAAATATGATGAGTACCCGGGGGTTACTTTTGCTACAGATTTTTTTGATGCTTCCAAACTAGATAAGCTTGGGCGAAAAAAATTGCTAATTGAAGCTTTAGAGCTAAAAAATGCGCCGAAAGTCAACCTGGAAAAACAAGTTACAAAGACGATATTTAAGCCCGATCTTTGTAGGGGATTTACCTGGGCTCCTTATAAATGCAGGTTTAAAGGGGAAGAAAAAGAGGTAATGCTCTCTAAAAACGAGCTAAGAATTAATCAGTATTTAAATAGAAATCCCGGATACCTTAACTTTGGAAAACGTAAAAATAAGTTGCATATCGATAACAGAATGCTTTCAGATGAAGAGGTGAAGCAGCTTCTTGATGAGGGGTATGAGATTGAAGATCAAGAGCGCGCTATTTATCGTTTTGTTCCTGAAATGCTTAGGAAAATGGGATTAAAGTCTATTTCGGAGTGAGGACTTGTTAAAAAAATCTTTTTTGATGCTTGATCTAAAATAAATAAATTCTTTATATTAAATTTGTTTTTTAACCTACAAATATAAAGGAGCGTAGTATGAAAAAAATTATTTTATCTTTTCTAGCTTTATGGGGATCGGTTTCTTGTGCCTTCGCCTATAATATTGATTCCAAAAATTTAATTAGTCCGGGTACAAAAAACCTTAGCACGTGGACTTGGGTACAATTCACCTATAATGGGGATATCTGGATGAGAAATTATCTGAACGGAGTCGCCATGTTTGACTATCGTTTGGGGGCAGGAGGCTGTCTTGCTGAAATGAGATATTGTCCTTCTTCGTTTGCTGCGCTCTTATCTCCCACGTTCAATGGCAATGAGACCGACCGTGTTATCCAAGAAACTTACTGGGGTACGAGCGCAAACGTTACGGTATCTGGGTCTGGCGCTCCTGATGGGCGTTTTAATGTTGATCAAGCCGGTACAGAAGTCAATTTGTTTAGCCCAACCATGTCTGTAACTAGAAATGATACGCAGATCGATGTCTATTCTGTTCCGCAGAACCAGTGGTATTCTGTACTCGATTCCTATTTTACCGGCAAAACTTCTCTTTTTACGCGCTATATCATGCAAGCAAATGGCGTGCTTCAAGTGAGGAAAGTGATCCTTGTTGCTTCCGTTCAAAATGGGGGTGTTGATGTTGGTTCATATGATCTTTATTATGAGCAGTGGATGCCTTTTAGAATTAGTTCATCAACCTTTAATTCCATGGCGCTTAGTCTTGATGCGACTGGGGCACCTAACTGGTGGTATAAGGCTGGGGTCAACTTGCCCATTTATCCTTATTGGGATGTTGCGACAACTAATGGCTATGCAGTGATATTTAGAGATGGCGCCTATAAAACAAGTCCGGTTGTGGGAGTCGTATATGGTAAGAATGGATTCAATGAGTTTGGCACTTCGGTTGTGACACATAATTATCTTAATAGTGACTGTTGGAATAATGGCATAGCCCCCCTTCCTTCTGTAGCTGTAAATTCTGTGCAACCCGGAAGCGTTATTGATTATGTTTACTATATAGTGCCTCGTTCTTCTTCAAGCGCTTCTTTTACAACCTTGTTGAACTCTCTTGTTATAACAACGCCTGCGCCTGCTATATACGGGCCCGGTTACACTTTTACAGGAGAACTGGCTACCATTGTTAGTACATTGACTGCGAACCTAACTGCAACGGGTATACGGACAAACCATCTCGGACAGTTTGCTCCATAATTTCTTTGCAGAGGCTCCTTATCCCTCTTGCTTTCAAGGAAGCTTTGAGGGATAGGAGGTTGTTTGGGTATAAATCTCTTGTCTAATTTGTTTAATTTGTTAACATCGTTGACCTTAAGTAAGGTGTACTAAGAGGTTAATTAATGTTTTGCTGTGCCCTATTGTTTTTGGTATTTTCTTTTTTTTCTTTGAATTCAGAGGAGTATCCTTATTGCTTTGAGGGAAAGTGTGAGGGCTGGGGACATAAACCTATTCAGCTTATTTCTTTATTTTTGCCAAGTAATCCGGTGATTGTTCAAGCAGGTGGCCATCATGGATCTGAAACAGCAGATTTAGCGCTTCTTTGGCCTTTTGGTCGGATTATTGCTTTTGAACCAAATCCTCATGCTTTTAAGTTTGGTTTTGCCCGCACTTCTTATTTGGAGAATGTAGAGTTTTATCCTCTGGGTTTACACGATCAAGAAGGTGAGTTTGATTTTTATGTGTGTCTTGGAGAGAGTGGGACAGATAGGGCTTTTGAGCATGCAAGCTCTTTACTTAAACCCTCTTCTTGTATGGAACTTAATTATCAAGGGCCTATAGAGAAAGTAGAATGTGTGATTCTTGATGAGTGGTGTAAGGTAAATAAGGTAGATCATATCGATTTTTTACGCCTTGATACACAAGGATCTGAGCTTGCTGTTCTTCTAAGTTCTCCTGAAATTTTGCGTACGATTAAGGTAATTCATGTGGAAACTTTTCTGTTTCCTTTTCGAGAAGGGATCACGAGGTATGCTGAGATGAAGCAATTTTTAGAGAGATCCGGATTTAGCTTGCTTTCTTATTGGTATCGAGAGGGGTTAAATGGAAGTGCTGTTTTTGTGCGCAATACATTTTATCATTGATTTTTCTTAATTTTTTAACATAGGATGTTGCCGAAAATCTTTACTGACTTAAGGGTTAGAATGCTACGTTTGTTTTTTGTATTCATCGGCTTTATCACTTTGCAGGCGGAGGAATACCCTCGTAGATTTGAAGGGAAATTTGAGCAGTGGGAGAGTAAAAAGTTTGCCTTGATTGCTTTATTTTTACCTCCTGACCCGGTGATTTTACACGCGGGGGCACATTATGGAGAAGAGACAAAGGAGCTTGCTCTTTGTTGGCCTTTTGGAAAAGTGATGGGGTTTGAGCCGAATCCTCGTGCATTTGGTTTTTCTTTAACAAATACTGCTTTTTTAAAGAACCTAGAGCTTTATCCGTATGCTCTTTATGACCGTGAGGGGATAGAACCTTTTTATATTTGCCACGGAACCGGCGGAGATAGTTATGACTTTGAGCATTCAAGTTCTCTTCTTTGGCCTTCAGAGGCTATGGCTTGGCATTATAGAGGACCTACTATACATGTTGAATGTGTGACTTTGGATGAATGGTGCGCCTCTAAAGAGATTGAGCATGTAGATTTTTTAAGGCTTGATCTTCAAGGAGCTGAATTGCAGGCTTTAAAAGAGGCCTATAAGATTTTAAAAACTATTAAAGTGATTCATGTGGAGACTAATTTCTTTCTTTTCCGGATTGGTACTACACTATACCCGGAATTAAGAGAATTTCTTGAAGAAGTAGGCTTTACTCTCCTTTCTCATTGGTATAGAGAGGGCTTAACGGGGAGTGCTATTTTTATAAACAATCATTTTTACCACTAATTGAAGGGTGTTCAGTGAAAATAAGCGCAAAGGGTTTTATTTTTTTGCTTATGCTTTTAGCTTTTTTAGGGAACCATTTAGAAGCCTCTTTTTTTCACAATGGAGAACAGCTAGAATTTGATATGAGAGATTATAAAAAATATCATATCCATGGACTCGATGCAGATCTTTATTTAGATGATATTTCTGATACAATTAAGGATTTTTTGAGAAAAGGGGTTTATTGGGAAGGTGTTATTGGTGTAGTTATTGCAAAATGTGCGAAGGAAGGCTCCATTGCAGTAGATATTGGCGCTCATATAGGTCTTCATACTATTGCGATGTCTAGAAAAGTTGGTCCTCATGGGGCGGTTATTGCTTTTGAGCCGCAGAAGAAAATGTTTGCAGAGCAACTGATGAATTTAAAGCTTAATAATTGCAGCAATGTGATTTCTATCCGCAAGGCAGTGGGGGAGACATTTAAAACTATTGAGATGGCCAAGAGAAATTCCTTAAATGAGGGAGGCACTGCTATAGGAAATGGTGGCGATAAGGCTGAAATGATTCCTTTAGATAGTTTGTCTTTGCACAATGTCTCTTTAATTAAAATAGATGTTGAGCGCTATGAATATTTTGTTTTCGAGGGAGCTCGTGAGACGATTAGGAAAAATCGCCCTATTATTATTTTCGAGGTGATGGGAGAGTGCGACTACGAGACAGGATCTCAGGAAATCAAAGAGCAGTTTTGTCGCGTGATAAATTTTGTCAAATCGTTTAGGTATGATGTAAGACAGATTGCGGGAAATGACTTCATTGCTTTTCCTCTCTAAAATTCTTGTTTTCTTTTTTGAGAACATTAAATAGTATGATGCACGTTTAAAAAATAGGCGCTTTAAGATGCTGATGCAGAAAGAGAAGATGCTCAAATATCTAGTTCTTGTGTGTGTGTTAAGTGTTAACGTTTTTTATGCCGATGTTGAAGATCACTTGAAAAAAATCGAGAATAAGTCAGATTCCCATAAAATGCGAAATATCGATTTTATTTACGTGATTAACTTAGATCAAAGACCTGAAAAGTTTGAGTCTTGTCTAAATGAGTTAACCCCTTATGGAATCAATCCTTATCGGTTCTCTGCGGTCAATGGATGGGAATTAACACTCGAAGCGATTAATGATTTGGGTATTAAGTACGATCCTTGGATGAAGCCGGGAATATGGGGGACATCGTACCTTCCTCAAGAAGGAGGGGAATTTCATCATGAAGTCATTCATGTTCCCGGAAGAACTTATTTTAGTCATTGTATGTCTAGAGGAGCTATAGGAATTGCATTAAGTCATCTCTCTATTTTACAAGATGCTTATGATTCTGGCTACAATGCTATTTGGGTGATGGAAGACGATATAGAAGTGATGCAAAATCCCCATATTCTTTCAGATCTGATTGATGAGCTAGATGATCTTGTAGGAAAAAATGGCTGGGACATCCTATTTACAGATCGCGATACAAAAGATAATAAGGGAAATAATGTCCCTTGCAGCTCGTTTGCCGCTCGGCCTAATTACACGCCCTCTAATCAAGGTAGGTTTGCAGAAGTTCAAGTTTTAAGTCCTAATCTTCGCAAAATTGGCTCTCGCTATGGGGCCTATTCTATGATTGTTCGAAGATCCGGAATGAAGAAGATGCTGCGCTTTTTGGGAAATAATCAAATCTTCTTGCCTTATGACATGGAGTATACGCAGCCAGCAGATATCCGTTTATATACAGTTATGGATGATGTTGTTTCTACTCAAGCTCAAGCTTCATCTGATAATGGGGCTCCCAATTATAAAAACCAAGAATCAAAACCAGAATAGGAAAAATACTATGGAAGATGTTCCTTATAATCATCAGCAACCAGCATCTCATTTTGAATATGTAGTCAATACAAAGGAAGCGCCTGTAATTAAAGGAGCTGAGGCTATTAGAGTTAAAGAGCAGGCTTTAGCACTCATGGGACAAATGATGGGATGGTGTTCAGAGGCCAAGGGAGCTGTTCTTGTCGATCTTATTCTTAAAAATAGGCCGTCAGTTGTTGTGGAGATTGGTGTTTGGGGGGGAAAGTCGGTTGTGCCTATGGCTTATGCTCTTAAGGTAAATGGAAAAGGAAAGATTTACGGAATTGATCCTTGGAGCAGCTATGAATCGATTCAAGGGATCATGAATGAAGATAATAAGCATTTTTGGCAATGGGCTGATCATAAAATTGTGATGGATGGGCTTATTGAAAAGATTGATCAATTTGACTTGAATGACCAAGTAGAGTTGATTCGTGATACTTCGGAGGGGGCTGCTCCTATTTATGAAATTGACATATTGCATGTGGATGGAAACCATTCAGATGAACCCTCTTATCTTGATGTCACAAAATGGGTGCCTTTAGTGAAAAGTGGGGGAATGATTATTTTTGATGACATGACTTGGTATGAAAATAACGTTTTTACCACATCGCGTGCTGTAAAATGGCTTGATGAACACTGTATTAAATTTGCAGAATTTTCTGACACGTGTGTTTGGGGCATTTGGATTAAACCTTAAAAATAGGGAATAGTATAATGAAAAGAATCTTATCGAGTATTTGTCTGTCTCTTTTGTATTTATCTTCTTGTTTAAATGCTGAAGTACAAAATGTGGACGAACTAAAGCAGCATGTCTTTAAAGTTCTTCCTTCTTTGCACGGATGGTGTTCTAAAGAAAAAGCAGTAAACTTTATTGATCTTGTTATAGAGGTAGATCCTGAAGTTTGTGTTGAAATAGGTGTTTTTGGCGGGTCTTCCCTTTTTCCTGTGGCATCGGCTTTAAAATATTTAGGGCATGGGATTGTTATTGGAATTGATCCTTGGGATAAGCTAGAAAGTCTTAAAAATTTTGATCCTTTAAAAGATGAGGAGCATATTAATTGGTGGAGCAAAGTTAATTTTGATCGTATTTATTATGCTTATCTAAATGTTTTAAAAAAACATGGTCTTGAGGACTTTGTTTTAACCGAGAAAAAAACATCAAAGGCAGCTGTTAAAGAGATTAGTTCCATTGATGTCTTGTATATAGATGGCGATCACAGTGAAGAAGGCATTGCAAATGACGTGGCCCTTTATCTTCCTAAGGTGCGGGGTGGGGGTTACATTTGGCTAAATGATGCTTTAAGCGAACATGCTCAAATGGGAATTGATCTTCTTTTAGAGCAGTGTGAGATGGTGAAGTTAATCGATAGTGGGAATTGTGTTTTATTTAAAAAAACTAGGTAAGGTGTATGTTAAAAAAGGCTTTATTTTTTTTAGTTTCTTATTCTGCTTTTGCATTTTCTATGGATATTGACTTAAGCTTTAACGAAAAGTCTTTCTATAGCCAAAATGGAGAAGATGGAGTTATTGCCAAAATTTTTCAGCTCATTGATCCCTCTTCAAAGTCTTGTGTAGAGATTGGCGCTCGTGATGGGATGCTAGATAGCAATACATGCCTTCTTAGACTCCAACATTGGAAAGCGCTTTTACTAGATAAATCTTATGAAAAAGAAGAAAATCATCTGTATAAAGAGTTCATTGTTGCAGAAAACATCAATGAAATTTTTAAAAAATATGAAGTTCCCTTTGATATTACTCTTTTATCGATAGATACCTCTTATAACGGTTTTTATTTCTGGAAAGCATTGGATGAGAAGTATAAGCCATCACTTGTTCTTATTAAATATAATGCAGTCCTTTTACCTTCTGAAGACAAAGTAGTAAAATACCGCCCTCTTTTTACCGGAGATAAAACAACGTACTTTGGAGCAAGTCTTTTAGCTTTGCATCGCTTAGCACGTGCAAAAGGGTACTCTCTTGTTTATGTAGAAAGTAGCGGTACAACGGCTTTCTTTGTAAGAGATGATTTGCTAACTGATAAGCCTTTTAGCTTCAAAGACACAAACGATGTAGAAAAACTGTATCGCAGAGCTGTAGGGAAGCGTCGTGAACCTGATACCAAAAAACGAGAATACGTAAAGCCGCAAGAACTATAGTTGGAGCAGCATTCTTTCTTTGCTTAGTTGCGCCTTGGGAGTGCTGAGCCTCCGAAGGTATTGCACCTAAGTCCATTTTAGCTTTTATTCAACGCAAAGGAAGAAAAAGGAAGAAAAAGACGCAAAGGTAAATACAGCTCTGGTGAGCTGTATTTACCTGTTGTTTAAAAGGAATTTAAAGAAGGGGCTAAGATGTATGGCATTTCTTTGATCTTCCTTCAAATACAATGTAAATACGAAGAAGGTTTTTAAAAATGCAAAAAAATAAAAATAGTTTATGTAGATCTCTTGCATTCTTAAAAACCTTCTTCGTATTTATCTTTGCGACTTTTCTTCCTCGGCGCCTTTGCGTTGAATAAAAGCCAAAATGGACTTAGGTTTATGCGGAAGGCGCTAACGCGCAAAGAAAAAGAAAAAAAGATAAAAACAAAGAGGGGAATAGATGAATAAATTAAAATGGGCAGGCTTTTTGTTTTCCGTTTTTTTAATGGCTTCTTTGCAGGCTGATCTTGAAGATCATCTTAAAAAAGCGCTGAATAAATCGGCTGTGTATTCCATGCGGAATATCGACTTTATTTATATGATTAATCTCGATCAGAGACCTGAAAAAATGAAGATATCTCTTGATCAGTTAGCTCCCTATCAGATTTACCCTTACCGCTTTTCAGCTGTTAATGGGTGGGAATTAACTCTTGAAGAGATTAATGATGTGGGATTGCAATATTCTCCTGAAATGGAAGGAGATTTTATGGCGACGAGTTATTTATTGGAGGGGAATTTTGAGCCTCATCATTCTCTTATCAAAAACTTAGGGCAAACGTATTTTTGCCATTGCATGGCAAGAGGCACAATAGGAATAGCTCTTAGCCATATCTCTGTTTTACAAGATGCCTATGATGCAGGGTTTGAAACTATCTGGGTAATGGAAGACGATATATCGGTGATTCAGGATCCGCGCATTTTATCAGATTTAGTAGAACGTTTGGATTCTCAAGCAGGTAAAGGCAATTGGGATATCCTTTTTACCGATGGGGATTTGCGCGATGCAAATGGAAATTATACGCCTACTTATTGGGCTGCTAGAAGACCTGATTTTGCAGCTTTTGCTAAGACCAATGATTATGCTGCAAGAACAGCTATTAGCGCTGATTTTCGTCAAGTGGGAGCTAGATACGGCGCTCATTCAATGATTGTGCGAAGATCCGGCATGAAAAAGCTTTTACAGTTTTTTAAAGCACACCAGATATTTTTGCCCTATGACATGGATTATATCCTTCCTAGAGGAATAAAAATGTTTGTTGTTACAGAAGATGTTGTTTCTAATACCCCTAAGGCCTTGTCCGATAACGGGGGCCCCTTTTATCTAAATAAGAAGTAATACAAAAGAGAGAATGCATATGAAAAAGATCCTGCTTTTATTATTAATGTGTGTGGGCGTGGCGGCTCCCACATATGGAGCGTCTACTGATGAACTGTTTGAAGATGATGTTCCTCCCGGTCTTGAACTTGTAAGTTTTATTCCCCACTTTCAGAAAATTCTTAAAGCTAGCAAGGTAAGAACCTTTCTAGAATTTGGACCCACTGATGCGACAAAATTTTTTCTTGAGAAATGTAATAAAGTGATTTCCGTTGAATTTGTAACCCATGGATATGGGCCGGGTACTATAAAAAGGCTTATAGGAAGTTTTGCCGATTATTCCAATTGGATCCCTATTGTCTATTTTTCCGGATATCAATCAGATACAAACTGGGCTCCTTATAAGTACTTGGGCTCAGAAAATGTGTATAGAGCGGCTTCTTATCAGACCTCAACCCATCAAAATTATGCATTATTAGATGATTTTTATACGGTAGAGCTTGGTTCCTTTATTGCTAGTTTAGTGCGTTATAACAAGGTGGATGTGGCTTTTGTGAACCCTGTTGGGGTTTACCTTCGCGGAGATATTGTACAAGCGCTTTTTGGTAAGGTCCCTGTGATTGTAGGAAACGATACCAATGGGAGAACGCAAGAAAATGATTTGTGCGGCTTTTCAAGAGTGATAACCCCTGAAGATTATGAAGAGATTTTTATTCCTGATGCAGGTGGCACTACAGTTTGGGTAGCAAAAAAAGATGCTTATAAGAAATTAACAAGCGAGCTTTGGAAATATGCTAACAGTCTTTAAATTTTTGCTATCTTTAAGTTTTATCATCTCTTCCCCTCACTATCTTGAGGGGGCAATTTTTTCTTCGGAAGAAAAAGAAAATGTAAAGATTTGCCTTGCGATGATTGTTAAAGATGATGCTGAGGTGATTGAGAAGTGCTTAAATAGCGTAAAAGATATTGTTGATTGCGTTTCTATATGTGATGTGGGAAGCATAGATGGAACGCCTAAAATGATCGAGCAGTTTATGGAAAAGTCCGGCATACCCTGCAAAATTTACCGCCATAAATGGCTTGAGGCTGGGCATAATAGAACATTATCCGCTCAGGCAGCAAGAAAGACCATTAGAGAATGCGGTTTTTCTTTTACAAATACGTATTTGCTGATTTTAGACCCTGATATGGCTTTAAATATTAGTCCAGGATTTACAAAGCAGAGTCTAGATGCAGATTCTTATCAGATTTTAGAAAAATCTTCTGCCCTTTCTTATTATAAATACAATGTACATCTTCTTAGAGCGTTAATTCCTTGGAAAAGTATTGGGGTGGCTCACGAATATTGGTCTTATGATGGAGTTAATCGGTGTGAAAAGCTGCGGACTTTGACCGTTCACTCCCAAAGAGAGCTTAGTTATAGCATTGCAAAATTAGAAAAAGATGTAGCTCTTCTTACAGAAGCTTTAAAAGCTGATCCTCAAAATGCACGCTATATGTTTTATTTGGCGCAAACTTATAAAGCTCTTGCCCATTACGACTCTGCAATTCACTGGTATTTTGCCCGTGTGCATGCAGGGGGAGATCCTGATGAAGTATGGTTTTCTAAGTTTATGATTGGAGAGTGTTTTGAAAATACGGCAAGATGGGACCAGGCTCTTTTTTGGTATTTAGATGCGTATCAATATAATCCTAAGCGCACAGATCCTCTTTTAAAGATTGCGAATTTCTATCGTTTGCGCGGCCAAAATTACTTGGCTTACCTTTTTGCTAAGCAAGGAGCTAGTGTTCCTTATCCGGCAGAGCAAAATATTTATAATAATCCGCCTCTTATGCCTCACCAATTTGATGAGGAGCTTTCGATTGCTTCTTATTACACCAATTTTAGACAAGAAGGGTATGAAGCTTCAGATAATATTATCTTAAGAAAAAATGTTCCTTGGTTCAATAAAGGGCAAGCTTATAAAAATATTCTATTTTATACCCCTAACTTGCCCAATATGAGATATCATCCCATCCATATTGAACTTCCTATCATTCAAGAAGGGCTTGATGATCTTTATAAGCCAATGAATCCTTCCGTGTTAAAAACAGAAGACGGGTATAAAGTGATTTGCAGAACAGTGAATTATACCCAGATAGGAGCCAAGATATTTAATACGGTAGATATCAGCGGCATTTTCAGGACAAAAAATTTTTTAGTCTCTTATGATAAGGAATTTAATTTTTTATCCCAGCATGAAATTATCGAAAACTTACCAAGAGAAAGGGTGTCTTCCTGGATATCAACCAATATTAAAGGACTAGATGATTGCAGGATTTTTAATTATCAAAATGACTCTTGGTTTACTTGCACAACAAGCGATACCAATCCTTTAGGAAATTTTCAGATTTCTCTTTGCAAGCTTGGAAATAAAGAATTCGCTGATAGTGTGCATGTAAAAAAACTTGTGCCTCTTTTTGGCCCCGATCCTAATCGGTGTGAAAAAAACTGGGTACCTTTCATTAAAGACAATGCTATGCATGTCATTTATACCTACGATCCATTCATTATGTATAAACCTAATATGGAAACAGGAGAATGTGAAAAGGTTCTTGAATATACGCCCAGTCATGACTTTTCTCAGTTTCGAGGCTCTGCAGCACCTGTTGCTTTTGATGAAGGATATTTGATGGTTGTGCATGAAGTTGTGCTGATGCACGATTACTCTCGCTGTTACTTACACAGATTTTTATATCTTGATAAGGATTTTATTGTGCAAAAAGTCTCAAAACCTTTTACCTTTTTTCATCAAGGGATTGAATTTTGCTCGAGCGCAACCATTGATCATTTAGGAAAAGATTTGGTGCTATCTTTAGGCGTTGAAGATAGAGAAGCGTATCTTTGCTTAGTTGATTTAGAGACAATCCGTTCTATGTTAGTTTCTTTACCTCCTGTAAGTGTTAACCCGGCTTTTTAAAATATGACAAAAATGAAGTATTTTTTAATTTTATTGGCTTTGCCTTTTCAATCCCTAATAGGTAGCACTTTTGAAGAAGGGATAGAAAATCAAGGCATTGTTATTGCTACCAAAAGACTTGTTTTTGATCGTTTTCCTGATGCGTTTAATCCTTCTATGATTAAAACCGAAGCTGGGTATTTATTGACGTTTAGATATTGTCCTGATCGGTGGTATAGCCCATGCCTTTCTTATATTGGTATTGCTCTATTGGATGATGATTTTAATTTGCTCAGTGAGCCAACTCTTCTGAATACACGCTTTTTTAATAGCAAAACTCCTTCTCAAGCAGAAGATGCCAGAATATTTTCCTATAGAGGCAGGCTTTTTCTGATTTATAATGATAATCCTGATGTTGTTAGTCCCTCTAATTGGGAGCGGCGCGATATGTTTATTGCTGAACTTTTTTATAATGATGAGGAGTTTTCCTTTTCTTTTCCTGTAAGGCTTTGTTATGAAGAAAGATATAATAGCGTTCTTTGGCAAAAAAATTGGGTCCCTTTTGAATGGAATAAAACACTTCTCTTAAGCTACGCCATAAATCCCCAAGAGATCATCTATCCAAATCTTAAAAATGGTTCTTGTTTTCGTTGCTATGAGACTTTTGCTCAAATGGATTGGGATTTTGGGACTTTAAGAGGAAGTTCTGCTGCGGAAATTGTAGACGGGGAGTATTTAGCATTTTTCCATTCTGGATCTTACCTTTCTTCCTCGGCTTCTTCTGGCCAAAATTTATGGCATTACTTTATGGGCGCTTATACCTTTTCTGCAGAGCCTCCTTTTCAGGTCACCAAAATCAGTCCCATGCCTATTGTCGCAGAAGGGTTTTATGTTGAGTCCCATTGTGAAAAAAGAGTGATCTTTCCAGGTGGCTATGTTGTAGACGGATCAAAGATCTATTTAGCTTATGGAAAGGATGACTGCGAGATTTGGATTGCTACCTTAGACAAGGAAGCCCTTAAGAGCTCCCTTGTTCCAGTAGAATCAAGATAGAGGGGATTGGTTTTATTTATAGTTGTTTAAAAAAGGAGTTTCTGTGAAGAATGTTTTATTAGCTTTGTTTTTTTCTTATTCTCTTCATGCTGTTCCTTTAAAAGTTCCTAATGATACATATTATAAAAAT
>Ga0207097_1022_pt2 | contig 18323 bp, 19 predicted proteins | sample Alteio_BWMinHeat_87_FD_153541 | JGI IMG/M metagenome (GOLD analysis project Ga0207097, IMG submission 153541) | Enriched cells from forest soil in Barre Woods Harvard Forest LTER site, Petersham, Massachusetts, United States -... | ecosystem: Environmental > Terrestrial > Soil > Temperate forest >...
GTAAAATATTCAATTGTGTGAATTGGATGTTTGTTAATTGGATTAACTAGACGTCTATTTAAATCTTGAATAGGATAAGGTCCAAATAAACGTTTGTTTAAAGCATGTGCATCATAATAATAAGAAATAAAATCTTTATCATTTTTTTTAATAGTAACTTTAGCCAAAATAAAAGATTCGTTAGCTTGTTGTTGATTAAGGATTAATTCGGAAAAAGATTTGCGCGACAAGAAATCATTTTTACTAATATCCCAAGATAAACCTTTTGTAATAGATTTTGGATATTCAATAGATTTAATAGAAGGAGATTTAGCTAATTCGTTTTTTTCTTTATTTTCTATTTCTTTGGCAAGATGTTTATATTTATCAGAATTAGAATAAAAATAGTTTAATAAATCTTGCTTTCGATTACCATAGAAAAAATCAAAAAGAGAACATAAATATTTAAAACTAGTTTCTCCCTTAGAAATAGTAAAATATTGAATATGAGTTATTTTTTGATTGTTAATAGGATTAATTAAGTCAGGGCAAATATCTGGAAATTGATAGTTTTTAAAAAGCCAAGCATGTAAAGAATGTGCATCAAAATAATGAACAAATATAAGATTATCTTTTTGGGTAGTAACTCTAGCCAAAATAAAAGGCTTATTAAATTTGGCTTGGTGATTAATTAATTCAGAAAAAGATTCACAAGTTAAATGTTCATCTTCGTTAATATTTAAGGGAGCAATAGACTTATATTTCTGAGGAAACTCTATATCAAAAAGTTCTTTATTATCTTTTTCTTCTTTTTCCTCTTCAAAGTCTTGTGCTTGTGATAAGGTCCAATTAATTCCTTCTTTGTTTTTGTCTGTTTCACCTTTACCAAAAGGCAATACACTAGTAGTAGATGACATGATTATTAATAAAAGAACCTGTTTTAATGAAATTTTCATATTTTTATAACCTCCTATATTGCGACTGAATCGGCTGACTGTTCTTTGTTAAGCTTTTCTATTTCTTCAAGTTTAGTTTTTGCAAAATTCCAAACGTTTAAATTAACATTTTTAACTTCTGGTGTAAAAACAAGTTCATAAAGTTCTTTAGCTTTTTTGTAATTAGGTCTATCTAAGCCTTGACCTAAATAGTAAATTTCACCTAACTTGCAAGTTGCTATAGCCCAAGTGTTTAAATTAACATTTCTTACTTCTGGTGTAGAGACAAGTTCAAAAAGTTCTTTAGCCTTTTGATAATTAGGTTGATCTAGTCCGTCACCTGAATAATAGATGATGCCTAAATTATTATGTATTATTACCCATGTCTTAAAATTTGAGTATTTAAATTCTGGTTTAGCTACAAGTTCATAAAGTTCTCTAGCTCTTTGAAAATTGGATTGCTCTAAACAAAATGTTCCTAATAAAGTAGTTGCATCAAACCAGATCTTTAAGTTAATATCTTTAACTTTAGGGGTAGATAATATTTCTGCATAATGTTTAATTTTTTGATAATCTTTCATATTTAAATATTTATTATATTGACCAATGCAAAGTTCTAAATTATTAGAATTTAAATAAAAATAATTTAATAAATCTTCTGAACTATCAACATTTAATAAATCATGATAAGAACATAAATACTTAAAGTTATTATCTAGTTGATCAAATGTAAAATATTCAATTGTGTGAATTGGATGTTTGTTAATTGGATTAACTAGACGTCTATTTAAATCTTGAATAGGATAAGGTCCAAATAAACGTTTGTTTAAAGCATGTGCATCATAATAATAAGAAATAAAATCTTTATCATTTTTTTTAATAGTAACTTTAGCCAAAATAAAAGATTCGTTAGCTTGTTGTTGATTAAGGATTAATTCGGAAAAAGATTTGCGCGACAAGAAATCATTTTTACTAATATCCCAAGATAAACCTTTTGTAATAGATTTTGGATATTCAATAGATTTAATAGAAGGAGATTTAGCTAATTCGTTTTTTTCTTTATTTTCTATTTCTTTGGCAAGATGTTTATATTTATCAGAATTAGAATAAAAATAGTTTAATAAATCTTGCTTTCGATTACCATAGAAAAAATCAAAAAGAGAACATAAATATTTAAAACTAGTTTCTCCCTTAGAAATAGTAAAATATTGAATATGAGTTATTTTTTGATTGTTAATAGGATTAATTAAGTCAGGGCAAATATCTGGAATTTGATAGTTTTTAAAAAGCCAAGCATGTAAAGAATGCGCATCGAGATAATGAACTAATATACGATTATCTTTTTGAGTAATAACTCTAGCCAAAATAAAAGGTTTATTAAGTTTGGCTTGGTGATTAATTAATTCAGAAAAAGATTCACAAGTTAAATGTTCATCTTCGTTAATATTTAAAGGAGCAATAGACTTGTATTTTTGAGGAAATTCTATATCAAAGAGTTCTTTATTATCTTTTTCTTCTTTTTCCTCTTCAAAGTCTTGTGCTTGTGATAAGGTCCAATTAATTCCTTCTTTGTTTTTGTCTGTTTCTCCTTTACCAAAAGGCAATACATTAGTAGTAGATGACATGATTATTAGTAAAAGAACCTGGTTTAATGAAATTTTCATATTTTACCCCTTATTTATATCTTTAAATTATTGACTATATAGATATAAATTATCAAATAGTCAAAGACTTGTCAAATTATATTTTATGTGGATATTTGAGTTTAGGGGGTAAAATAACAGGTTTTTAGGGTTACTTTCTAAAGAAATTAGATTTTTTGCTTGAATTCTAAGGGAATAGAGCTATTTTCTCTTTCAATTAGAAAACTTATGGAGGCTCTTAATAAAACTAGTAAAGCTAGTATTCCCAGGCTATAATATGTTTGGTTTATAGAAGTACCTACTATATCAGCGGCTATGGTCATTTCTAGGCCTGCAATTATATAATTTCCAATACTTACTCGGAGCCTATAAAAAGCTAGTAGTTTATTTGTTTTTCTGTAGAAAAGATCTATAATGTATGTATATAGGGCAGTTAAGCTCCCGAATGTGATTAAAAGAACTCCTATGAATTCTAAAATCTCTTTTATTATCCAGAATATAAGGTCTAAATTTTTTATTAATATTTCCATAATAAAAAGAGGTTATGTATTTTGATTTTATATAGTCAAGATTTTGAGTAATTTAATGAAAAACTGAAGATATGGAAAAAGTATTACTTTTCTACAAATATGTTGAGATAGAAAGGCCACAGGAAATTCTTAAATGGCAGAAAAAGCTTTGCATTGATCTTAATTTAAAGGGACGGATAATTCTTGCAACTGAAGGAATTAATGGGACTCTGGGCGGGTCTAGTCAAGATTGTAAATTATATGTAGAAGCTATGAGAGCTAACCAATATTTTTTTGATGTGGATTTTAAAGAAAGTGGGGTAGAAGGAGTATGCTTTGAAAAATTGCGCATAGTTGTTAAAAATGAAATTGTTAATCTAAATCTGGATAAAAAAGTTGTTAATGTAAAAAATAGTGGTAAACATTTAACGCCTCAAGAAGCTCATAGTATGATATCAAAAAATGGTAGAGATCTAGTAATTCTAGATGGGCGTAATAATTATGAATCTGCTGTAGGGGCATTTGAGAATTCTATAAAACCTGATATTAAATATTTTAGAGAGTTTCCACAGTATATTGATAAAAACATTGAACTTTTTAAAGATAAAAATGTATTGATGTATTGTACGGGTGGAATTCGTTGTGAGCGAGCATCTGCATATTTAAAATTAAAAAATGTAGCAAAAGAGGTATATCAAATAAGTGGTGGAATTCATAGGTATATTGAGCGGTACCCTGAAGGCTATTTTAGGGGCAAAAATTATGTATTTGATGGAAGAGTAACGGTTAAAGTAAATGATGATGTCCTTGGTAATTGTTTTATTTGTGGTGTCCAATGTGATGAATATCAAAATTGTTTGAATGCTGTTTGTAATAGGCATTTCATATGTTGCAAGGAATGTTTAAAAAACTTAGGATCTACTTGCAGTACAGAATGTGCCGAGTTGATTAATAGTGGCAAAGTAAATATACGTCCATATTTTAAGAAGGTAGAAATCTAATATTATGTCGTTAGATATTTTAAAAAATATTATTTCAGACTTTTATAATGTTCCATTAATTCAAGAAAAAGTTTCCCTTAAAGATAAGAATTGGTTTTTTACAGGGGGTAATGCTAGTTATTATGTTGAACCATCTGATATAGATGGTTTTATTTTTGCTCTGGATTTTGCAAAAAAAAACAATCACAAAGTTTTTGTTTTAGGTCAAGGCGCAAATATTTTAATAAATGATAAAGATTTTGATGGCCTCGTTATTAGGCCCCAATTAAAATACATTTCAATAAGGGATTTTGATGACGAATATAGTTTAGTAACTGCTGCTTCTGGAGTTGTTTTTCAAGACTTAATAAATAAATGCTTAGAAAATAATCTAATTGGTCTTGAAGAGTTTAGTGGAATTCCTGGTACAGTTGGAGGCTCTGTTTATATTAACATTCATTATTTTGAGTTTTTATTGAGTCAATTTTTACATAGCGCTACTGTAATTGAAAAATCTACAGGTAAGATACTAACAGTAGATAATTCATGGTTTAACTTTGGCTACAACAATTCTACTTTGCAATCTAAACAATATTACTTAATAGATGCTACTTTTAAATTAAAAAATGCTGATATTTTTAAAATTGCGTATGCAAAAGGTAGGCGTGATGAAATAATTAGGCATCGTTTTAAACGATATCCTAATAAAGGAACATGTGGCAGTTTCTTTAGAAATTTTTATGAAGATGAAGTAACGCTTGAAAGTGGTGGAAAGAAGATGATTCATGTTGCTTATTATCTTGATAAAATAGGCATTAAGGGTGCATTAAGAGTTGGTGATGCTATAGTCTCTTATCAGCATGCTAATATGATTGTTAATTTAGGTGCAGCAACAACTGCAGATATTATTACACTTGTAAGACAAATTCAGCAAATGGTTAAGGACCAATATGGAATTGTTCCGAAACCTGAATGCCAATTAATTGGATTTAAAGAATACCCGTTATTAGATTAGATAATTTAATTGGCTCGTATGGTTCGACAAGCTCACCACGAGCGCGAAGAGAAATTTCTCAGATCCGCTCGTCCCGAGCTTGTCGAGGGATACGGCGGATCTAATATCTTATCCCTGAGCTTGATTTGCTTGTTGCTTATCCCTTAGTTCTTGTTCTTTAAGGGCAAGCTCTTGTTGTTTGATTTGTAACTCAAGCTCTTTAGCTTCTGCCTGACGTTCTCTAGCCTCAGCTTCTTGTTTTTTAGCTAGAGCTTCTACTTCCTTAGCTTTAACTTTTCTTTCTTCTAAAGCCAATTTTTCTTTCTCTTTTCTAGCGTTTTCTTGCATCTGTTTCTCACTTAAATATTCTGCACTACCTGTAACACAGGATTTGATGAATGTTAATTCTGATTTTAATTTATAAGATAAATTCTTAATGAAAGTATAATTATAAACTAATTTGTTTGTCTCATTATCTAGCTTGTTTAGATCTGAGGTAATATCGTTTACAAATCTTGTTAGGGGATAAAGTTCATTAAAATATTTACCTCGAATAGAAGTTTTGATTTCTTCAACCAAAGGGTTATATGTTAAATTTTTTTGATAACCGGGATACTTGTTTACAATATTTATTTCAGTATTAAATTTTTGACTTAAATTAGAGACAGTTGATTGTAATTTAAAGAAACTAAGATGTGAGCTGACATACAAATTTAAAAAACCTAATTCATTAATTGATTTTTTAGTTTGAGATAAAAGTTCTCTCAGTCCATTACCTTCAAGTTCAGAAATATTATTGGAACCCCTAAATTTACTTTCAATTTTTTCTTGGCAATATCTTAAATCTTCTAATAAATAATGAAGTTTAGAGAGATAGTTTTCAGGAGAGCTTGCTGAATTAACATGAAAATATAAATCATTTAAAGTATATTCGTCAATTGTATCGACTGCCTTTCTTTGATCCAATGGTGATAAATAATTTATATTATATTTTCTGTTTAAAATTTGAATTGTAGAATCATAAGAAATTGCTTTTTGTAGACTTTCAACTGATTTAGCTTTTATTGTCTCAATAGAAGGATTTACTCTGTAATATACAATTGTTCCTACAGCAACAGCTGCGACTATTGCGCAACCTCCAAAAAAAGCTTCTTCAGAAGTTACACTCTTTGTTTGTGGCGTAAAAGATGATGCACAAATTAGTAAACTAAGTTTGATTAAAGCAGTTTTTTTTGCAGCATTTACAATTTTCATTCTTTTCCCTTATCTCTATATTTTTTATCTCAGAAGATTCGTTAATAAGTATATCAGTTTTTATGATGTCTGAATATAGTAAGATAAGGTATTTGTATCACTTATGTTATTCGGTTAACAATAAATAAGAATTTTTCTCTCCCCGGGTCGAATCTCTCTCTTCCAGTCATACTGAGTGAAGCGCGCAGCGCGAAATCGAAGTACGAATGGGTCTCTTAAATATTTGTATAATTAATAAATATAAGTTTTAGTAATCACTAGCTGGTGGCAAATCATCATCTGTACTTGCTGCAACTATTTCGCTTTTCATTTTATCTTGATAAGAATTATGAGTTTCTTTTTCATTGTTATCAGATGTTGTTGTTTGTTTTGGTTTCTCTTCTTTAACAGGAACATAAACGACTTCTTTAACAACTTCTTGTTTTACAGGAACATATACTGTTTTAGGTTTTTGAAATGCAGCAGCTATGTTTGAAATTAAGTTTTCTGTTTCAAGATTTCTTACTTTTCTGTTTAATCTGTCAATTTCTCTTTGTTGTCTGTAGCGTTCTTCTATTTGACGTAAACGTTCTCTTTCTTGACGCGCTCTTTCTTGTTCTTCAAGATATAATCTTTCGCGTCTTAGTTCATCTTCATATTCTAATTTGAATGATACGTCTGATAAAAGACAGTTTTTTATAATGTTCAAATCGTTGTAGAGATTATTTAAGTTAGATACTAATTGAGGATATTTCTGCGAAAATTGTTGGCAATTGTATGCCAAATCATTTAAATCTGTTTGGATTCTTTGTAAATATGATTTGCAAGGGTATCTGTTATAACAACAGAAGTTATTTGTTCTCCTGATATCTGCTATAAATTGAGCATCTGCTATAAATAGAGCAATAGAAGAATTGCATGGATGATTTAATTTTTCTAAAGCAGCAAGCTCTGGCGTATATTTCGTGTTTAATTGTGAGTAAAATTTTTGTAGTTTAAAATAATCTTTATTATTTTTTAAAATATTCTCTAGATTGTATAACTTATTTAAAATAAGATCTGTTTTCTGTTTTAAAATCTCAAACTCATGTAGTGATTCGGTGTATATAGGATTACACGCATTTAACAGGTTATTTAATGAATCTATATAATTTCTAAGTTTGGATGCATATGCTCTACCTCCACCATAGTGTCTAATTATAGGTAATGATTTGTGTAAGAACATAAGTTCACGAGTAGCTTCAGAACCATGAAATGAAATACAAACTGATTCAGCAAGCTCTTGGAATGGATTTGGTTCGTTTAATTCAGCATAAACTTTATTCATTCTTATTTGGCAAGCTTCTATTTTGTCTCTCTTGTACCATTCAGGTAGAAGGTTATAGCAAGAAGATATACATCTGCTTATTCTTCCAGCGCCATGTGACTGTGTATTTTGGAACAAAAATATAAAAACACAGAATTTAAGAAACAGGCTTTGATTTGCAAAATTTAATGATTTCATGGGACCCCTTAAAAGTTGATATTAATTACGCTATAATCATAGAATACATCTTTAAAAATATAGTGTCAAAGGCGTTATTTAAAAAAACTTATTAATTTCCAGTAGGAATATTTATGTTGTCAAATGAGTTTATTTTTATTATTCATGCGATTGTAATATCTATAGCTGTGATGGTTGCTTCCAGAATTGGCAAAGAAGCTTTGGTAGCGTTATTATGTATTCAAGCTGTTCTTTCAAATCTCTTTGTAACTAAGCAGATTATTCTATTTGGTTTATGTGCTACATGTGCAGATGTTTTTTCCGTTGGGAGCAGTTTAAGCTTAAATCTGTTACAAGAATATTTTGGAAAAGATATTACCAAAAAAGCAATTTGGATAAGTTTTTTTATTTTAATATTTTATCTAATAATGACACAGATACACTTAGTTTATGCACCCAATATTTTTGATTTTACACAATCCCATTATGCAAATCTTCTACAATTTGCACCACGCATAGTTTTAGCATCGCTCGTTGCGTATTTAGTTTGCCAATATTTAGATGCAATATTATATGGTTATTTTAAAGAAAAGTTTAAAAACTTTATTTTACGTAATTATAGTTCTTTAATAATTTCCCAATTTGTAGATACATTGTTATTTAGCTTTTTAGGTCTATATGGGATAGTAGAAGGTTTCTGGCAAATTTTTCTAGTCAGTTATGGAATTAAAGTTCTTACAATTATTTTGGCTGCGCCTTTGGTAGCCTTTTTCAGAAGGCTTATAAATGCATTTTAAATTTGAAATTTTATATAAATCAAAAAAGTCTCGTGCCAGAGTTGGCAGAATTCATACTCCAAATGGAATAATAGATACTCCTAATTTTGTTCCGGTAGGTACTAATGCAACGGTAAAGGCTCTAGACAGTAAAACTGTGGATGATCTTGGGGTTCAATTACTTTTCTGTAATACATATCACCTAATGCTTCAGCCTGGAACTGAAATTATAAAACAAGCTGATGGCTTACATAAGTTTATGGGACGTAAAAAACCTATTATAACTGATTCTGGTGGTTTTCAAGTTTTTAGTTTGGCTTATGGCACTGTTAAAGATGAACTTAAAAGTAGGGGACAAAAAAAATTAGATAATTCAGTAGTAAAAATATCTGAAGAAGGTGTTTTATTTAGATCATATAGAAATGGTGATCTAATTTTATTAACTCCGGAAACTTCTGTTCAGGCCCAAAAGGATCTGGGTGCAGATATTATAATTCCATTAGATGAGTTGCCACCGTATCATATGTCTCAAGAAGATCTGAAAAAATCTTTAGAGCGAACTCATCGATGGGAAAAACGTTCTCTTGATCAACATTTAAGTAATGTACATAATCAGGCTATGTATAGTGTTATTCATGGTGGAATAAATCAGGATTTACGTGCTAAAAGTTGTGCTTATTTAGGTTCTCTTGATTTTGATGGACATGCAATTGGTGGGAGTTTAGGCAAAAATCATTCTGAGCTTTTTGAACTACTCAAATTTGTTGTCCCTTTATTGCCTGAAGAAAAGCCTAATCATCTTTTGGGAATTGGAGATCTGAATTCAGTAGAAGAGGTTATCAAAAATGGTATAGATACTATGGATAGTTCCCATCCTACACGTTGTGCTAGGCATGGATTACTTTTTACTTGGAATGGAACTCATAAAATTTTAAGTAGCGCTAACAAAAATAATTTTAACCCTGTCGATAAAAATTGCACCTGCTTTACTTGTACTAATTTTTCTCTTGCATATTTACATCATCTTTTTAAGGCTAACGAATTAACGGGCTATACTTTAGCGACTATTCACAACTTACACTTTATGATGCAGTTGATGCAGGATTATAGAAATAGAATTATAGATGATAAAATTTAAATTTGTGTAAACATACTTGAAATAAAACTTGATTTAATGTTATTGCTTTAAGATAATTAATCTTTTTGTAAATTTTGATAACTTTTAGGTTTTCATATTTTAATTTTTTGATAATCTATAAGTTATCAAAAAGGAAATAAAATATGACAAACGGTTTCAAAAAATTAAGACTTCAGCAAGTGCAAGATAAATTGTCCCCTGTTACAGAAATTTCTAACCAACCTATTCCAAGGAAAGGATGGATTAATACAATTCGTGAAGCCTTAGGAATTAGCAGTCGATCTATGGCAAAAATGTTAAATTGTAGTCAAGCTAATATTATAGCAATGGAAAATCGTGAAAGAAAAAAGAATATTAGTTTAGCAACTTTGGAACAAGCTGCTCAAGTTATGGGCTGTAAGTTAGTTTACTATTTTGTACCATTAGAACCACTAGATAAAATAGTTGAAAATCAGGCAAGAAAAGTTGCAAGAAAAAAAATTAGCTTAGTGAACCATTCCATGAAATTAGAACAGCAGGGTCTAAACAAAAAACAGATCCAGCAACAAGAAGAGGATTTAGTCGAAGAATTGTTGCAAGGAAATCCAAAGAAGTTATGGAATGATGAATGAAGTTTAAATATCCTATTGGTGCAACTCCAATAGAAAGTGAAGAACTTGAAGGTTTGATTCCTCAACATATTGAAACCCAAGAAGAGTTAAATGCTTGGGAAGAAAAAAACATTCTTGAAGCCCAAGATTGGGCATTCAAACAAAAAGATATTTTGACTCTTTCCTTTGTAAAGGAATTACATGACCATATGTTTAATGAAACTTGGAAATGGGCCGGTCAATTTCGTAAGTCAGAGAAAAATATTGGTATTAATTGGCACCTAATTACCATAGAAGTTAAAAAACTTTGCGATAATGTGCAATATCAATTCAATCATAATACATTTTCAAAAGATGAGATTGCTATAAGATTTCATCGAGATTTAGTATGGATACACCCGTTTCCAAACGGAAATGGAAGACATGCACGTTTAATGGCAGATCTTTTAATCACACGTGAAGGCGGCATTAGATTTAGTTGGGGGATGTATCAAGATTTGTATAAGGCAACACCAATACGAAAACAATATATAGAAGCATTGCAATTAGCTGACAAGGGCGATTATTCTAAGTTATTAATTTTTTCAAGATCATAATAATCGAATTTTAGAAATAAAATTTAATCTGGATTACTTAAAACAAGTTTATTTAATTTTTTTTCGCATTTAATGCACTTAAAAATATCTTCTTTTCTATTTTTGTCTGCCTGATTTAACCATGTTTTCAAACAATGTTCATGGTAATAGTGACCACAGTAACAACTAATATACAAAGGATTTTCACCTGCTTCCAGGCATACCAAACATTCTCTGTCATAGTTTTCATTTTCTATTTTTGGTCTTTCATTTGCTAATTTTTCAACTATTTCTTCTAAAGCGCTAAATTTTCTTTTAAAATTTAATTCACTCAAATCGGAAATAACGTAACCTAATCTTTCCACAGTAAGATCAAATATTAATACTGACATTATTCCCCAAGGGATTCTATCTATCATATTTGTATTTGTAGTACGATCCATGATTGAATATAAGCAGATCACCCAGGCAGACAAGAAACACAAAGTACTTACAGTACTGGCTAATAACTGAAGTTTTGGTGTTAGTTTATTGTTAAAAGAAATTAAATCTTTTGCATATAAAATTTTTGGTGAATTCTTGTGTTGTTGATCAATAGATTCTAGATTTGACGCTTGAACTGATGTAGTAATATACAATACTAAAAAAGTTACAGATATTTTATTGTTCATTAATCATCCTTTAATTTATTAGAATTACTTAAAACCAATTTATTTAAAAGTTTTTTACATTTAATACATTTGAAACTATCTTCATTATTATACAGACTTGCCTGATTTAACCATGTTTTTAAACAGTGTTCATGGTAATAGTGGCTACATCTACAATTTATGTATAAAGGACTTTCTGTTCCATCTTCCAAACATATTAAACATTCTCTATCATAATTTTTATTTTCTAGATTTAGTTTCTCATCTGCTAACTTTTCAACTATTTCATCTAAAGCACCAAATTCTCTTTTAAAATTTAATTGATGAAAGGACTGAATTGTGATACGTGACTCAGTAATAGTACCGCAAGCAAAACAGCCTGATACTAACATAGATATTATATCTTCTTGATCTATTGATATGTATGCCATGGATATTGTTATTAACAAATAAAATAAAGTAACTCCAATATTTGCAAACAATTCAGTTCTCGGTTCTAGCTTGTTACTGTCCTTTGAAATTAAATCTTTTGCGTATATAATTTTTGATAGTTTTTTGGGAACCTGTTCCATAGATTTGAGTTGCGTAGGCAATGCTATAGATATTCCAAGTAATAGAACTAAAAAATTTGTTGATATTTTATTCATTTTTTTGTAGTTCGAGTTTTATTAGACATTTCTTGCATACTACACATTTAAAAATACTTTCATAACTGTTTTTAACAGATACGTTTAACCATTTACTTAAACATTCTTTGTGATAAAAATGGCCACATGTTAAATTCATGTACAAATTCATCTCTTCATCACTCAGGCAGATTAAACATTTTTTCTCAAAGTTTTCATTTGCATGTTTTTGAATGTTTTTTGCTAACTTTTCAACTATTTCATCCAATGCTTTTAATTTATTTAATTTTTTATGATGAACAATGTAACTGGAAATTAAAATTAGTGGCATAACTAAAATTCCAATTGTTACAAATGCGCTTTCATAATTACCTGCAATAATATCTATAATTAATTTATTGATCAGAGATATATCCATTAAGATAATAATAGTCAATGCGTGAGGTAAGAAAGAAGGCCCCAAATTCTTTTTATTGAACTGATTTTCTACGCATAGCAGGTTTTTTGTATATAGAGTTCTTGGTAGATTTTTTGTACAAGTAATTTGGCTGCTTTTTGCAACTTCAAATATAGAAAATAAAAATAAAATTGATAAGAATCTAAACGTCTTTTTTGCTTTCATCGTCTTTTATTAATAAACAGTTTAATGATCGTTTACAAATTACACATTTTAACATGCCTTGTTTATCTATATTATTTGATGTATTTAGCCATTGGCTTAAACATGAAGAGTGATATAAATGTGGACAATTTATATTTGAATTTGAGTACAAAGGACCATTATTGCCCAAACATATTGAGCATTCCAGATTTATTATATAATCTTTTTTACTTTGTAGATTAGATTTTAATCTATTTCTTACTCTTATTTTTTTGTCTGCCATGAATGCTTTGAGTTCTGCAATTTCTCCTTTGATTATTGTATATGCGATGAATAGATAACCTAGGCTAAAAGTTGCATATAGACGTAACGTGGAAGCTATTGCATTTGGTGGAATATCTTTTTGCATTAAATGTAAGTTTATTCCGACTGGCAGTAGTAATAGAAATATAAGTTCAAATATAGGAAGAGTGCTGAGTTCTATTTTGTTTTTTTTCTGTAAATCGTGAACAAAAATTTTTTTAGGATAATTGTTTTCTTGCATGCAGGAAGTTTTTAAAGAAGATAATACTATCGATATTGCAAATAAGACTGAGAGATGAAAAGATTTTCTTTTGATTTGCATGTTGTTTTATTTTTAATGATTATATATAAACTAAGTATATCTATAAATAAGGCTTTTTAAATGAAAATTATTAACTCGTTACAAAATCAACAAATTAAAAATATTCAAAAATTACATTCATCAAAAGGTAGAGAAGATCAAGGTAAATTTTTGGCAGAAGGGGTTAGAGTCTGCCAGACTTTGATATCTTCTAAGGTAGAGCTTGAACAGTTGTATGTATTAGAAGAAATGCAGGCTGATGCTTTGAAAATAACTGTAGGACAGAATGTAACTATAGTTACTAAAAGTGTGATGGAAAAAATCAGCACAGTTCAAACTCCAAGTGGTTTAGTTGGTATTTTCAAAATCCCTAAACATCCTTCAACTAGAGATCTAAGCTCAGGAATAGTTTTAGATGGTATTTCAGATCCAGGGAACATGGGGACATTAATCAGAACTGCAGCAGCTGTTGGGGGCAAATCAGTTGTCGTTTTTGAGGGTGTAGATCCTTGGGCTCCCAAGGTTATTCAGGCCTCTGCTGGAACCATAGGACAACTTAATATTTTTCAAATAAGTTTAGAAAAACTATTAGCAACTAAAGGAAAATTAAAACTGTGTGCGTTAGTTGTTAAAGATGGCAAGAAACCAAGCGAAATTGATTTGGCAGATAGTTTGTTAGTTATTGGCAATGAAGCTCATGGTATTTCTGATCAACTTTTAAAAGTATGTGATCAGAGAATGAGTTTGCCTATGGATAAAAATGTGGAAAGTCTTAACGCTGCAGTAGCAGGATCAATAGCTATGTACTTGGCATTTGTTAAATAAATAGATTTTATGCGTTATTAGATCCGTCGTATCCCTCGACGAGCTCCCAGGCTTCGCTAAAGCTATGCCGGGCAGGCTGGGACGAGCGGATCCAGAGAAATTTCCCCCGCGCTCGTGGTGAGCTTGTCGAACCATACGAGCTAATAAAGCTTTTCGTGATAATTTTTACTAATTACGCATCAAATCTAATTTTCAATAATCAATATTTATTCTATTAGTATTATGAGTGGGCTTTTGCATTAATTTCTAGCTTTGTTAACCTTAAAAGAGAATAGTTAAATCTTTTATTTAGGGGAAACCTAATGATAATTAATTTTAAGAAAATTTTTTCTTTTATTTTGTTATTCTGTGTTATAGCAATTAATTGTGGTTCAATTAAAGGTACTAAAGAGTTCAAAAATTTTACTCCAAAAGTAGGTAATGTAGTAAATACTAGAAAACTACCACTTATTTTTCACAAAGATTATGATATTTCATTTTTTGGTATGGAAAAGTTGCATCCATTTGATTCACAGAAATATGGCAAAGTTGTTAATTATCTGATTCAAAATGCTGTTGTTAATGAAAGTTGGTTCCATACACCTAGAATGGTTTCACAAGAGGAACTTTTAACTGTTCATACAAAAGATTATTTAGAAAGTTTAAACAAATCTCAGGTTCTGGCTAAAATTACAGAGATAGCTCCTTTGGCGTATGTACCTAACTTTTTATTACAAAGCAATTTATTAGATTCAATGAGATTAGCAACTGGAGGAACCATCTTAGGAGCAGAGCTGGCTTTAAATCATGGATGGGCTATAAATCTTTCAGGTGGATATCATCATGCTAAGTCATCTAATGGAGAAGGTTTCTGTGTATATGCAGATATACCACTTGCTGTGAAACAGGTTTGGAAAAAGAAACCTGAAGCTAAAATTATGATTATTGATCTTGATGCTCATCAAGGTAATGGTCATGAGGAAATTTTAAAAGACGACAAACGTGTAATAATCTTTGACGTTTATAATAGTCAGGTTTATCCAAATGATACTGAAGCGAAAAAATACATAAAATATGATTATCCTGTAAAACCCTTTATAAAAGATTCTGTATATTTAAGCTTAGTAAAACAAGAGTTAACAAAAGCTATAGAAAAAGAGAAACCTAGTTTTATAATTTATAATGCAGGAACGGATATTTTTGAGAATGATCCTCTTGGTGAAATGTCTGTTTCTAGAGCTGGAATTATAGAAAGAGATCAGTTTGTTTTTAAGATAGCTTTGGAAAATAAAATTCCAATTTTGATGCTTCTTTCTGGTGGATATACTAAAGAGAGTTCTCAAATTATTGGTGAATCAATTAAAAATATTTTAAAAAGTTTTAAGTTAATTAGATTCGATTGTCCTTTGTGCTAATTGACGCAAAATTTGCGAATAGCTTTATTAGCTCGTATGGTTCGACAGGCTCACCACGAGCGCGAAGAGCATTTTTCAGATGCGCTCGTCCCGAGCTTGTCGAGGGATACGAGCGAAGTTTAGTAATAAGCCTAATAGATAGTTGTTATTTTAAAACATAGAGGGATTTATGAAATTAAATAAGACATTACTTTTAATCTCGTTAATTAGCATTTCACAGTTACAAGCTATGAATTTTAGCAGAACTTTTAAAAGTTTTACTAAAAAAGCTATTGTAGCGAGCGCTATTGTTGCATCATTAATTTATTTAAAAAAGAAATTTATTGATGAAGTTAATGAGCGAACAGCTTTAAGCGTGGTAAAAAAAGAAGACATTCTGCATTTGTATAATGATGCAAATGGTTCAAAGTTTGATCAATTAGTTCAGTTATTTCCTGGAATTGATATTTTAATCGATGATGAGCTGGAACTTACAATAGACGAAATCAATAAATCTCGGATTAAAATCTATAATGGAAAAGTTTTCATACAAATAAATTTAGGTATTTTTAAAGTTAGACTTATAACTATAGAACAATCCAGTCTTGGAAAATATGACTATGAAGATGAGGTCTCTGGGATATAGTTATGTGGATTAATAAAAAAATATTATTATTTTTATTTTTTATATCTAATCAAGCTTGTGCAGTGAGTTTTGATGGCTTAAAAAATTGTTGGGATAGTTTAAGTCAAGGTCAAAAAAATGTTGTTAAAGTTGTTACAGTATTACCTTTGGTTTATGGTGCTTTTAAGTTAGTCAAATCAGCTTATAATAATGTGGTTAACAAAGTTAATACTAAAATTGAAAAGGCTGTTGAAGAAGAAACCATCAATTCAATTTTGCTATTTTTTAAGCTTGTTAAAAATTGCAATGAAGAAGAGCTCAAGGCTAAGGCCCGAATGGTTCGAATAAGAAATCAGGTCATGCAAAATTTGGATAAAGTAGCTCCAGAACATTCTCAAGTAAAAAACTTAAAAGTATTATTTTCGGGACTTGATTTTGTCAGAGGTTGGTTTATGCAGAATCCGTTTGAATTCCAACAAATTGGTGTTATTGATAGTGCCTTAGAATCTAAAATTGCAACTTCTATAACTGATTCTATATTATTTAGTTTTAAGGATCTAAAAGATTGCACTCAAGAAGATCTTATTCAAAAGGAACAGTCTAAAATTAGTAGAAATAGAATTATTCAAAAAGTGGTGCCTGAATTAGAAACAAAAATTCCAACATCAGTAAAAATTATTATGGCAATTTTTACTCCTGGTTTATTTGTATTGTTAAAGGCTACACCAATATTTGTAGATTTCTTTTTTCCAGTAAAATAATTATTTTTTACACAGAAAGGTGTTTTATGAAACTGAATAAATTGTTTTTGATATCGTTGGTTTGTATTTCACAAGCCAAAGCAATGAATTTCGACACAATTAAAAGTAAATACAATCAACTTAACTCCCGTCATAAAAAAATGTTAGGTGCAGCTATTGTATCATTGGCTTCTGTATATGCTATTTATAAATATGTTAAATTAAAAAAAAGCAATTATAATTTTTTAATTTCTAGATATGCAGGTATAACTCAAAAGCTTAATGAATTAAATATCACTAAAAAAGATATTAATGAAGGAACTATGGGTTTTACAGGACCACACATTGGTATTCGTTTAAAAAACGGTTTACAAGAAGTTGTTATAATCGTTAAAGAAGGTATTGCAAGCATATATGAATATCAGTGGGGATTGTTTGAAGATTACGAAATTTTCATTCATGAGATTCGTGATGGTCGTGGTGGCTATGATGGATTTCCTAAATAAGTTATAACTTTTTAATATTAGATTTTTGGGAATGTGAAAAATCATTCCCTTTTTTATTTGTTTTTATGATAAAATATATTTTATAGTAATTAGCTATAGTATGGTGAGTTGATTTATTTGCTCGTATGGTTCGACAGGCTCACCACGAGCGCTCGTCCCGATGCTTCGAGCCGCCTTCGTTAAAACTTCGGCGCCCAGGCAAGTAAAATGAGGCCTATCATACTGAGCGAAGTCGAAGTATCAGCATGCATGACTGAACTTTGTTCTCTCTCCCGGTCATCCTGAGCGAAATGCGCAGCATGAAGTCGAAGGACGAGGGATACGACGCTCTTAAAGTCTAATGTGAAATTAATTTTAACCTAAAAACTGGTTTTAAAAATATGACAGAACAATATAAACTCTCGTTGACAACTGCAATCTTGATTAACATTAATATTATAATGGGTTCAGGGATTTTTCTGAATATGATATCCCTTTCAAAGCCTGGAATTTTGGGACCTGTTGTCTATATAATCATAGGAATTTTAATGTTGCCTCTAGTATTAACTCTTGCAGAGTTATTAAGGTTACATCCTGGTGGAACTTTTTATACTTTTGGCAGCAAAGAAGTTAGCACTTTTTTTGGATTTTTAACAGGGTGGATCTATTTTGTAGGCAAGCTTTCTTCTGGAAGTTTGATGGTCCATTTCTTTTCTTCAACAGCTCAGTCAGTGATTCCAATTTTAAGCTCAGTAAATGTTTTAGTTTTAGATTTTTTTGTCATATCTGTTTTTGCAATATTAAACATGTTAAATTTAAGGGCTGGTAGCAGAATACAGTTTATGTTTATTTTGTGCAAAATGATTCCAATAACATTTGTTATCTTAAGTGGGTTATACTTTTTTTCTACGAAACATATAATTGCAGCTAACGCAAATCTTGCAGAAATGTTACCGGCA
>Ga0207097_1065_pt1 | contig 18197 bp, 11 predicted proteins | sample Alteio_BWMinHeat_87_FD_153541 | JGI IMG/M metagenome (GOLD analysis project Ga0207097, IMG submission 153541) | Enriched cells from forest soil in Barre Woods Harvard Forest LTER site, Petersham, Massachusetts, United States -... | ecosystem: Environmental > Terrestrial > Soil > Temperate forest >...
ATGCCGGCTCTTTGAGCCTAAGAAAACCTTTACACCTATAAAATCAATCAATAAAACGTCATTTGTCGATTTGTTGACGATTTCTCCTTAACACTTGGTCTAGGAAAAAAATATCCATAGTACCGGTGTGTTTTCATTCAGGAAGAAAAAAACCACGGAGAAGAAAAAAAGAATTAAATTTCTCTCTCTTCTTCCCTCTCTGTGGTTTCTTCCCTCTGTTCTCTAATTGCGCGCTTTTAGTCAACTCATTTTCTGCCACCTAGTTTTTTTAAAAAAAGAATGATGTTTTCATTTTAACAAATGAAGGCATCAAATTATTTTCACTTCTACAGCCGAACCTATCTAAACATTACTTTTGAAGCTTCTTTCCGCTGTTCTCTCCGGATTCTAAAATAGTCAATTTTATTCACTATTACATCCAATATACTGCGTCGAAAAGTTGAGTAAGGCAATGTGGTTAACGACATCTAGGTGTCAAACAGAGGACGCCTTTACTCAATAATATATTTTTTCGGTATGCTTCAAAAGAGTGTGTTATGTCTTTGGTTTTTTTATATCGTTCTTATACTGTGACTGCTCTTATATCTTTTTGTGTTTTTTCTTTTTTCTCACCCCAGATAAATCCTTTCTTTTCCTGCCACATTCTCAGCATTATTATAGCTAGCTTTCTCGCCACTGCTGCTGCTGCCTTTTTTAATCCGCTCTTCCTCATAATTTTAAGCCCCCAGGCTTTTAATTTAGTCCACCCAGAAGTACGGGTTAGTATCACTGTAGCGCATTCTACAAGCAAAGTTCTTAACTCCCCAGATCCGCATTTTGAAATTCTTCCTTGTTTTACAGTATCTCCTGAGGAATATTGATTAGGTGTTAACCCTAAATAAGCTCCTACATCTCGCGGGTCTGTGAATCGAAAGGGGTCGTCAATGACTGCTTTATAAGTCAAAGCTGTAATCGTGCCAACCCCTGGTATACTTTCAAAAAGCTCTATCACGGGATCTGTTTTGCAAAGTTTTTCGATTTCTTTTTCTGCACTTTCGATACTTTTACATACTTCCTCATAGGAATTTAAAAGACCTTCTACTGCTACTTGGACACCTTGCTCACAATTTTTTACTGCACGTCTTACTCCTTCTGAAAATTTTACGTGCGAAATTCCACCTAATCTTATTCCATAGGCCTTGAGAAATCCTCGAGTGCTATTCTTTAATTTTGTGCGTACATCAACTAAAGTCCTTCTTGCTCCCATTTGCAGACTCACATCAACTGATTTTTTTGTCTTCAGGTAAACCTCTTTATAGAGATTACATCTCATAGCATCGGCTATTAAACGGGCGTCGTTTCGATCTGTTTTATTGATCTTTAAGGCGATTATCGTAGCCATTTGCTTACTCTCAATGCAGATTGCTTTTAAGGACAATCTTTTAAGCTCTTCAATTAGCCAAAAACTTATACATCCTGATTCAATACCGATTTTTTCGAAGATAAACTTAGAATCGTTTAATGTTTTAGCAATGACCTCAGGGTCTGTTTTGCACATTGTTTCAAAGACGATTTTTCCTTGTGTGTTAACAATTGCTATTGAAGTATCTTTCATAGAAACGTCTAAACCAGCATAATACGACATTGGCTTACTCCTTAATTTAGGGCCTTAGAGCCCGGGTTTTATCTTATTGGAGAGCTTTTGCTACTCCGTATGTACCTTTGTACATTTTTTTACGGGAGTAAGCCATTTTTTTTTGACTTACCCTAATGCGCTGCTAGGTAAGCGCAATTAGAGTATGTGGTTTAATCTTTGGCTCACTTAGAGCCAAGCAAAGACTTGCATTTTTTTAACCACAGAGGTAAGAAAACCACAGAGGAAGAAAGAGAGAGAAAGAAAAATTTTGCCCTCTCTGTGGTTCTTTCTGCTAGGAGCTGGCGGCGGAGACTAGACTGGATAGGTCGCACCATTTTAGGCCTCCATCATGGGGGACAAAGTCTTTTAGTTTTTCTAAAAGTTTTTTGGCAAGAGCTTTGTTAGTGTCGATTTCTCTTATTAATTTAGCGTAATCTTGGGGTTTTATTTCAGAGCCCCCTGCTTGTATTTCCATTAAATCGCTAAGCATATTCAAATCTCTTGCATATTGATTAAAGACAAACCCCATAAAATGAGAGTTTTCTTGACCAGAGCTTAGGCCTCTATTCTGATCTATGATACGAAAAATCTTTTTAGCCTTTTCTAAACACGAAACAGCCTCTTCATTCATTCCGAAACTAAATTTTTGGGAAAGATTGTTTCTTTTAAATATAGTAACCCCAAGCATTCCTAAATTAATCCATCTTAAAAACTGCTCAATATCTGAAAGACCATTTATTGTATCTAATTCTGAAAAGAGTTGTTCAGCACGCTTTGCTTGCTTGATAATCTTTTCAAAATGCCTTGCTAAAGCAGGTACACTAGATTTTTCCTGTTGCATGAGCGCCCAATTCCAATATACAAGGTTTTCGGCCCTTGTTAAGCGCATTTTATAAGAAAGATCATTTGTTATATGAAAAATCCCTTCAGCGAGAGAAGAATACTTACAAATTAAAGAAGAATCTTCTTTCTCCCCCTCATTTTGCAAAATGTTTTTCTCGAATAAAAGAGAGCTCTCCAAATGTAAATTAAGAGCTCTTTCCATTTTCCCTAAAGGAGAAAGCTCACCTAATGCTAAAAAGGCCTGTTCCGCATTTTCACAGCAATCTAAAATGATTCTATAGCCTTCTCCTTTTTCAAAATACACTTCTGCAAGAAGGCGATAGCAAGAAGCATAACACAATTTATCTCCAGTAGAAAGATAAAGAAGTTCTGATGAAAAGATTTTTAAAGCAAACAAACAACGCTCAATAATTAAATCAAATTGAGATTTTTCTACACTTTTTAAAGGAGATAATTTTTCTAATAATAAGCGATTATAATGAACAAGATTACAAGCTCTTGAAATGTTTTCTTTAGAAGAAAGCTTTTTCGCATGGTCTGCAAAAATACTTTCTGCAAGACCGCTGTAATCCAAAATACGGTTTTTATCCGCAGGGTCATCTCTTTGCATTAACGCCTCAACACAAAGAGAAAGGTTTTGGCCTCTTTTAATACATTTAGGCGAAAGAATTTCTTCTTCAGTCTCTTCAAAAATATCTTCCGCAGCAGACGTATATTGAAGCACATAAGGGCTATAGGCTGGGTCATGTCTTTCTTTGAAGGCTTTACTAAGAAAATAAAGACAAAGAGCTCTTGCTATTTTTTGTTTTTCAGAAAGATGGTTTTCAAAAATCATAAAGAGCGACTCTGCAAGAGTGCAATTCTCAATAATTAACGCTGGGTCTCCTTCTTGAGCTCTTTCATCTAAAGATTTACTCAAATCTACAAGGTTAAGCGCTCTTCGTATACAATCTACGTTGTTCTCTTCATAAATTGCTTCTATTTTTCCATAAAAATAGATAGACCTATTTAAATTCTCTAAGGAATTTTTATCTCTTATAAAATAAGCACCGGCAATACGAGAAAAAATTTCAAGAGTTTCTTTGCTAAGGGGTAAATTTTCTGCTAACGCGGCATAACCAATGATTTGATCAAGAGACTTCATCGTATTAAATGCTCCTTTATTAGCACCCTGATGAAGGTAGTCAATCAATTGAAGCAAAATAGTAGGTGTAGGGTTTGTTTCAAGCGCCTTTTGTAAACGGTCGACTTCTAAAACTAACAATTGAAACTCGTTAAAAGTAAGATGGGGGGATGTCGGCTCCACATCGATAGAAGGTGTTAAATCGTACACCTTGGAATGTAAAACAGGATATGTATGACTTTTAGTCAAAGACGTTGCAGGCACAGGTAACATAAAAACCTCCTAAAACAAATCTTAAAGAAACCTTATCAAAACAAAGAATTACCCGGGTATAAAATACTGTAGAATTTTTTAAGCAAGCTCTTTACAATCATGAGTAAAACTCAAACCTTAAAAAAATGACTAAAAAAATCACCCTTTACCCTCTTGTTCTATTAATTATTGCAGCCATCGACAATATCCGCAATTTGCCCGCTGCCGCCATGTTTGGCTCTTCTCTTATTTTTTTCTTTATCCTTTCGGCTCTTATCTTTTTAATTCCTACAGCTCTTATGGCAGCAGAACTCTCTGCAGCTTTTCCTGAAAAAGGGGGAATTTATGAGTGGGTCAATAAAGCTTTTGGAAAAAAATGGGCCATGGCCTCTATCTGGCTTCAATGGATCAATACCATGGTATGGTATCCTACAATGCTCTCTTTTATTGCAGGAACTTTGGCCTACCTCATAAATCCTGAACTTGCTCAAAATAAATTGTATTTAGTCTCTTGTATTCTTATTGTTTTTTGGAGTCTAACCCTTGCCAATTTAAGAGGGCTGCACGTCTCAGCGCTCATTAACAATATTTTTAGCACCATGGGGACCATCTTCCCCTTAATTTTTCTTATTATTCTAGGCGGAGTATGGGTATTTAGCGGCAAACCTCTTCAAATCACCCTCGATGCAGCCGATCTTATTCCTAACTTTAGCAACTCTACAAGCTGGGTCTCTTTAATAGCCATTATGGCTTCTTTCTTAGGAATGGAGCTTGCTGGAGTGCATGTCAATGACATCAAAAACCCGCAAAAGAATTTTCCTAAAGCCGTTCTTCTTGCTACTTCTTTTATCTTTTTATCTATGATGTTTGGCTCTCTTGCTATTGCTTTTGTCCTTCCTGAAGGAGAAATCAATTTAATTTCAGGCGTTATGCAAGTCTTTAGCAATTTCTTTCATAGTTTTGGGCTCTCTCCTCTAATTCCTGTTCTGACCCTCTTAATTGCTATTGGATCTATTGGAACCATGATTAATTGGCTAATCTCTCCTGCTAAAGGGCTTCTTCATGCAGCAGAATTTGGCTTTCTTCCTCCCTTTTTTACAAAAAAGAACAAGGCAGGAGTTGCCTCTAACATTCTTCTTGCTCAAGGGGCTTTAGTCACTCTTTTTTGCCTTATTTTCCTTCTAGAACCAAGCGTCAATGGCTTTTATTGGTTTTTAACAGCTCTTAGCACAGAGCTTTACATGATTATGTATATTTTAATGTTTTTAGCGGGCATTTGCCTTCACTATAAATACGCAGACCGCCCTAAATCCTTTAAAATTCCAGGGAAAAATCTGGGCATGTGGATAACAGCCCTACTTGGAATGATCGGGTGCTTACTCACTATCATTGTAAGCTTCTTTCCCCCAGATAACATCAATGTAGGAAGCCCTGGGCGTTATCTCTACATGATTTGCATAGGCAATATTGTCACAATCAGCCCCCTCTTTCTTTTCTATCTCTACAAGAAAAAACGCAGCTCATGACAACACTAGAAAGCGCTCTAAAAAAATTCTTCGGCTACAATACCTTCCGCGATAATCAGAAAGAGATTGTAGAGGCAGTTTTAAAAAAACAAGATGTTCTAGCTATTCTTCCTACAGGAGCTGGAAAATCTATTTGCTATCAGCTGCCTGCCATGATTCTTCCTGGAACAGCTGTTGTCATTTCCCCTTTAATCTCTTTAATGCAAGACCAAGTGGTAAGCCTTTATAAAAATGGACTTCCTGCCGCCTTTCTCAATAGCAGTTTGGAATATAGCGATATGCAACAAGTCTTAAATAACCTTAAAGACTATAAACTCCTTTATGTAGCCCCTGAGCGTTTTGCTGATAAAACTTTTATAGAAAACCTAAAACGGATAGAAATCTCTCTTTTTGCTATTGATGAAGCGCATTGTATCTCAGAGTGGGGTCACTCTTTTAGAGCAGAATATAGACAGCTTGCTCTTCTAAAAAAGGAATTTCCTAAGAGCTCTGTAATTGCCCTTACTGCAACAGCTACAAAGGATGTCGAAAAAGATATTCTTGGACAGTTAGAAATGCGAAGCCCCCACATTGTAAGAGCAAGCTTTGATAGGCCTAACTTAATGGTTGAAATCCAGACCAAAACAGAAGGTTCAAGGCAGCTCAAGAAATTCCTGCAAAAGCATCCTGATAAACCGGGAATTATCTATGCCTCTACAAGAAAAACGGTAGATGAAACCTTTAACGAGCTTCAAAAAGAAGGCTTTAAAGTAACCAAATACCATGCAGGCTTAAGCGATGAAGAAAGAAGTAAGGCTGGGCACGATTTTGTTCATGGAGAGTGCCCCCTGATTGTAGCAACCGTTGCCTTTGGCATGGGAATTCATAAGCCCGATGTCCGCTTTGTTGTGCATCTTAATATGCCCAAATCCATTGAGCAGTATTACCAGGAAATAGGAAGAGCTGGGCGCGATGGCCTCCCCTCTTTATGCCTCATGCTTTATGCATCAAAAGATCTGATGACTTACAACTACTTTTTAAATGATATCACAGATGAAACGCTCAAAAGAACAACCAAAAGAAAAACAGAGCAGATGTATGCGCTTTGCCATTCCGTATCGTGTAGAAGAAAGGAGCTGCTGCGCTATTTTGCAGAAAACTACCCCCATGCTAACTGCGGCCTTTGCGATAATTGCCTCGATAATACAGAGCTTATAGATATTACAATTCCAGCACAAAAAATCCTTTCCTGCGTGTATCGCCTTAACTCAGCCTTTGGAATTAGGCATGTAATCGATGTCCTTAGAGGCTCAAAAGTTAAAGCCGTATTAGATAGAGCGCACGATAAGCTATCTACCTATGGCATTATGCAAGAGCACGAAGAATCTGAAATCCGCTACTACATTGAAGTGCTTCTAGAAAAAGGATTTTTAAAACGCTCAGAAGGCGATTACCCTGTTTTAGAGTGGAGTGACACCTCCTCCCAAATCACAAGTAAAAAAACAACTTTAAGCGTGCGCCAAAAAATCCGCATCATTGAAGAGAAGAAAAAAATCTCCAAAGACCTGGAATGCAATCAAGAACTCTTTCATGAGCTTACAGATCTGCGCCGCAAATATGCAGTGGAGGCAAAAGTTCCAGCCTTTGTGGTCTTTGGCGATCGTACCCTCATTGAAATGGCAAGAAGCTACCCTAGAAATAAAGAAGAGATGCTTGAAATAAACGGGCTTGGCCCCATTAAGTGGGAAAAATACGGAAAGGCTTTCCTCGAACTTATCAAAGCTTACTGCTTAAAAAGAGAGGATTTACCTACCGCAAAAGTCCCCTTGCCAAAAGAAAAAAAAGAGAACAGCTCCTCTAAAGAAACCCTCTTCTTTTTTTCTCAAGGACATAGTGTTGCAGCCATTGCCTCTTTAAGAAGTTTATCTCCCAAAACCATCATGGATCATCTGATAGAACAGATGACACTCGGAGCGAGCATCGATATCTCCTCGATTGTCTCTCAAGACAAACAAGAGGCCATAAAAAAGGCCATCGACAAAGTAGGAGGAGAAAAACTCACTCCCATTAAGCAAGCCCTCCCCGAAAGCTTCACCTTCGAAGAAATCCGCCTCGTCCTCTCAAAACACACCCCAACAAAAACAAGATAAACAAAGAGAGATAATTTTTTTCTCTTCTCTTCCTCTGTGGTTTCTTCCCTCTGTGGTTTGTCTTTAGCTAAGTCGTTTGACTACTCAGCTTAGCCAAAGATAAAACCACAGAGACAAGAAACCACAGAGGAAGAAAGAGAGAGGAATTTTTCTCTTTTTTTCTCCTGGCTTGCCTGATCGCTCGATGTTCTACTTTTTCACGGCTTTCTTAGGCTCAAAGAGCCGGCATGTGATAGCTAGAGGTCGAAGCGTAGCGGGAGGCCTGGGCTATAATATGACGGGCCTTTGGCCCTTAAGAATTACCTCTTTTATACTTCTTTAGATAAGTCTGCCTTGCTTGCTTTACCTAGCTTTTCTCTAAGTTTTTCTTGGTGGAAAGAAAGAGCTGCAGACGAGGACCACCAGTGTTTTTCATCGCCAACCATTTTGCTAGCTATATGAAAGTCTCTCTCTGCCTTCGCAATCCAGTACATGCCAATAAGAGGAATAAGGCCTTTTGCAAAAGCGCGGAGCATACGGACATCGAAACCAAGAGAGAGTCTTCTCTCATTTCTAACCTGTTCAATTTCTAACCAGGCTAAATCTTCTTCTGTTTTAAAAGGGGAATCTACATAACCTTCATAACGCTCTTCTTCTTCGTTAAGGCCATGAGGATACTCGTCCATTAGCTCATGGAAGCGTTTGCTTTTAATTTGATCAGGATTAATATTTTCTTGAGGGAGCTCTAGCCCATTACGACGTGTATAATCTTGCCCTTGGATCCTTCCAAATTTGACTCTAGTGCCCTCATTGGACAAGGTTTTGTTATACAAAGATCTATGTTGAGCATAATCGTATAAAGCCTTCATGCCAAATATCGGTAATGCTACAATAGAGACGGCTAAAACTAAAGGAGTTGCTATAATTGAAACAATGATTGTTGCAGCAAAAACTGCTCCCTCCGCCAGATGGTCCTTACAGGTATAGGCAGATTCCTCTCGAACAGGAACCTCATCACGATAGCCAGGCACAGAGCGCACTCTTCCTACATGTTGTTCCTGTTCATCATCCCATATAATGCAACCAGGGTCTCTCACCACATCACACGAAACGTTCATATAGCCCCCTTTTAAAATTTTCAAAAAATATACAGACAGTATAATTAAAATCACAATAAAAAAACAATACAAACGAAATATTATAATACAATTTATCTAAAACAAATAACATAAACTATTTCCATCTATTAGAGTTTATTTTTTCTTTGAATGCCTTTTAAACAAAAGATAAATACATCTCGATAGAGATGTATTTATCTTTGCGTCTTTTTCTTGCTTTTCATCTTTCTTCTCTCTGTGTGCTCTGTGATCTCTGTGGTAAAAATTTATTATAGAACATTGCATCTAACGTATTAGCATATTTTTTTACCACAGAGATCACAGAGCACACAGAGAGAAGAAAGATTGGTCCAATTCCTTCCTTTAGCCCCGAATTCTTCCAAAGAACCTAATCTTACTTGCAAGCCCTTGGATTCCATCAGCGCCTTCTAATGCCTCTAAATCAACAACTTACGTCAAGACTGACAATTAATTTATTGATTAATTAATCAAATGTTAATATAATATAAATAATAATTTAACAATTTGGTAATAAAATGAGCGATAATACATCAATTCATAATAATTATTACTCTAGTCCTGTTTATCAAAACATGGCTCCTTCTGCTCCAGAGGAAGTTTCTCACTATCAAAGAATGGTGCCAACTGCTCCTTATCTTGATACGCAAATTTCTGGGGTTTCAGATACTTGCTGCTGTATGCCCTTTTTTGATACTATCTTAAAAATCTTCGGTGCGATAAAAAGGTTCTTTTGCAGAGCACCTAAAAATACTAATTTAAAAGCGATGGGAATGATGATTGCAGATACAGCTTATGTTCAAACGGTATCACATAATACCAAAGTTAACCCTATCCCCCCAAGGCTTCAATGGAATGCCAATTACGGGTATTGCGGGGAAACAAGTTTTATAAGCGCTGGGCTTTACTACGGGCAATATATCTCTCAATATACAGCGCGCTCTATTGCTAGCCCTGGGAAAAATCAAAGTAAAGAAGGCAGCCAGCTTCTTCTTGGCGTTAACGACGCAAAAGCAGCAGCAGCCATGCACCTAAAAGCAACGCCTTGGACAAAAGGACAGAACTCCCAAGACTTCCTTGCCTGGGTAAAAGCTAATGTTCTTCAAGGTCAACCTGTTGTAATAGGCGTTTACGAAAACATGTCTATATTTGGAGATGATGGAGAAGATGGATACGACCATATTGTTCCTGTTACCGGAATAGACACTAACCACGATTTAACCGACTTTAAATACTATGGAGATGACACCATCCGCTTTAGTGATAATGGACTTTACGGAGATGATGGAGTGCCTCCTCAGTACAATTTTCAGTACAATTTCGATGCCTTTCAAGCAAGCAGGAATGGAGCTAATAAAAGAGGCGGCGCTGTTTATTACCTTGCAAACGACGACAAAAACTATGGAATTGCCTTTAGCGGTGTAATGGATAAAAATGGAGACACACTTCCTGTGCGTTTAACTGTAGATAAAAACAGTGAAATGCCTGAAATGAAGGACAAATCCAATACGGCACCTGCCCCTGAAAATCTTACCCTAACGGTTACGGTTTCAAAGCTAGCGCCGAGCACAACCTATAACCTGTACAAATACTCAGATATGTCTAAAGTTCCCGATGGCGATTTTAATGCCTACGCTAAAAGCCATGGCATCGCCCCATTTAAAGTAATCAACGGAAGCGATGGAGCTACCTTCACAATGCAAGACAAAATCCTCTCCTCCGACACAGCCGTCTATAGAGCCGTAAAAACAACCGCCCCTTAAGAAGAACAAAGAGAGTTTTTTCTCTCTCTCTTCCTCTGTGGTTTCTTCCCTCTGTGGTTTTATCTTTGGCTAAGTCGTTTGACTACTCAGCTTAGCCAAAGATAAAACCACAGAGGGAAGAAACCACAGAGGAAGAGAAAGAGGGAAATTTTATTCTTCTTCCTGTTAAATCTCACTCTTCGTTCATTCTTTTGTAGAGGGTTTCGAGGGTGGCAAAAAGGGCGTCGAGTTTTTTTTGTTCTCTTTCTAGGTAATTGGCATGCTCTTTCATTTTCTTGCCATCAGATGGTGGTGTATTCGCAATCTTTTCTTGAATGCCTTCTATGTTTTTTTCTAAAGAGGCAATAGCATCTTCACACTTTTTAATCTCTTGCTTAGAAGGCTTTGATGATTCTTTAAGAGGGTCCGCCTTCACCTTTTTTTCTTTAGCTTTTTGCTCATCTTGCCAGCCGATTTTCTCTAAGAATTCGTCATAGCCGCCTAAAAACTCTTCTTGTTTTTCCTTATTGCAAACAATAAGTTTATTAAAGGCAATACGTCTTAAGACCCACTCTGAGTGAGTGACAACCACTACAGAGCCTTTAAAATCTTCAATGGCATCAATTAAAGCTTCAATGGACTCAACATCGAGGTGGTGCGTCGGTTCATCCAAAAGTAAAAGATTGCAAGGCTTAGCAATAATTCTACCAAGAAGCACACGGCTTTTTTCTCCTCCAGAAAGGACGGACACGGTTTTTTTTGCTAAATCGCTGCTAAACATCATAAGCCCGCAAATAGCTCTTACCTGAGAAAAATTAAGCAGAGGATTAGCCTCTGCAATCTCTTCTTCTACGCGCAGCTTTGGGGTAAGTCTTTCAATAGAGGTTTGTCCAAAATATCCTACTTTCAGAACTTCTGAAGTATTGAGTGTTCCAGAGGCGGGCTCAAGCTCTTTAATAAGAAGCTTAAGAAGCGTTGACTTACCATATCCATTCTTACCAATAATGGCTATCCTATCGCCCTTTTCAATGGTAAGAGAAAAATCTTCAATAAGAGGGATTTCCGGCTTATAAGCAAACTTTAAATGCGTAGCCTCTAGCATCTTTCTTCCCATAAAAGGAGCTTCGTTAAAGTTAAAGGCAAGACCGTATAAGTCCTTAAGTTGCTCTAAAACAGGCAGGCGATCAATTTGCTTTTGCCTAGATTGCGCCTGCGTTGCTTTACTAGCTTTTGCCCCAAAGCGATCGATGAAAGATTGTAGATGGGCCTTTTTCTTTTCTAGGTTTTGACGATTGATCTCGTGGAGCTCTTCTTGATCGATGATAAGCTGGAGGAGATCTTTGCTTTTCCCTTTAATTTTGTGAATCTTATGCCTTTGAATACACATCATGTGTGTTGTGGCTTCATCTAAAAATTGAAGATCGTGAGAAATAAGAATCATCTCTCCTTGCCAGTTTTTTAAGAAAGAGCCAAGGAATCTAATCGAAATAATATCGAGGTAGTTGGTTGGTTCATCAAGTAAAAGGCAATCAGGCTCTGAAACAAGCACTTTTGCAAGCTGCACTCTAAGCTGATAGCCCCCTGAGAGCCCATGAGGAGAGGCGTACATATCCTCTTCTCCAAAGCCCAATCCAAAGAGAATTCTTTCCACTTTGTAAAGGGCTTCTTGGTCATCTGGCCTCAAACCTAAAGCAGCTTCTTCTAGCACAGTGTCTTTGGTAAAGCGGATCTGCTGCTGAAGAAAGCCTATGCGATACCCTTTAGGTAAAACAATCACCCCTTTATCGAGTTCTTCAGCCCCTGTAAGAAGTCTGAATAAAGTGGACTTCCCCATTCCATTGCGTCCAATAAGCCCGCATTTTTCCCCTTTTTGAATACTAAAAGAAGCATCCTCAAAAACGACTTGCCCCCCATACGCTAAACAAAGATTATCCGCCTGAACCATAAACTTTCACCAATGAGCCTTTTATTGAGAGAGTACTTAAAGATCTTTCTTCCTCTGTGCGCTCTGTGATCTCTGTGGTAAAAAAATATTGTAGAACATTGCATCTAACGTGTTAGCTTTATTTTTTTACCACAGAGATCACAGAGCGCACAGAGAGAAGAAAGATCTTTAAGTACTCATTTGTTAACGAGTCGCTTATTATAATACAAGGAGGAGCTTAAAGCCAGTAGTTAAAGCGTCTGATGAACCACATTTTGACAAACTGGGTAAGGACACAGTAAGAGCACACGATTAATCCAAGAAAATAAAAGTAGTGGGGGGGTAGAGGGGCGAGTCCTATACTATTGCCAATAAAGGAGTAAGGGATGTAAACCCCTATCGCCATGATAGCTAGGGTTGTAAAAATGAGGGGCTTTGAGCCCATGCTTTGTAAAAACGGGATTTTTTGCGTCCTAATCATATGAACAATAAGAACTTGAGAGAGTAACCCCTCAATAAACCACCCCGATTGGAAAACAGCTTGCATGCTAAGTGTTGTAGCCCCAAAAACAAACCACATCACAGCAAAGGTCGCATAATCAAAAATAGAGCTAATAGGCCCAATACAGACCATAAACTTGGCAATTCCAGACGGATTCCACTTGCGCGGCTTTAAAAGAAATTCTTTATCTACATGATCAAAGGGAATAGCAAGCTGAGATAAATCATATAAAAGGTTTTGAAGCAAAAGCTGCACAGAGAGCATGGGTAAAAAGGGAAAAATAATACTTGCGCCCACAATACTAAGAACATTCCCAAAATTTGAGCTTAGAGCCATCTTGATATATTTCATGATATTAGCAAAAGTGCGTCGCCCTTCAATTACACCTTCCGCTAAAAAGAGAAGACTTTTTTCAAGCATAATAATATCTGCAGATTCTTTAGCGATATCCACTGCTGTATCAACAGAAATTCCAATATCAGCTGCGCAAAGAGCTGGGGCATCATTAATCCCATCGCCTAAAAAACCTACCGTATGGCCATTTGTTTTAAGAGACGCTATGATTCTTGCCTTTTGAATGGGAGTAAGCTTGGCAAAGACCGTATTTTTTTCTACAGCAAGGCAAAGTTCTTGATCGTTTAACACATCAATTTCATTGCCTGTTATAACCCCTATTACGTCTAAATTCACCCACTTGCAAATTTTTTGGGTGACAATTTCGTTATCCCCTGTAAGAACTTTCACCTCCACTGAAGCTTTTTTTAAATTGGCAAGCGCTTTTCCAGCTGACTGCTTAGGGGGATCTAGAAAAGCTAGAAGTCCTAAAAAAATCAGATTCTGCTCATCTTCTACCGTGTATTCCTTATTCTCTAAATGAGGCAGCTCCTTATAGGCAACAGCCAAAATGCGGAGGCCATCTTCGCTTAAGTCATGACGTACGGCATCAAGTTTTGCTTGAATCGTTCCATCAAGAGAGCATTTGTTTCCATTGACGCGCACATCCTTACAAAGGGCTAAGACCTCTTCAACAGCTCCTTTGCAAATCAAAAGATCTCCCCTCTCATCTTTTCTCACCACAACAGACATCCTGCGGCGAGAGAAATCGAAAGGGATTTCATCCACTTTTATATAAGGAGATTCACTACTTAAGCGGTCTTTAATTTCTTGATGTTCAAGAACTGCTAAATCTAAAAGGTTTTTTAAGCCTGTTTGATAAAAGCTATTTAAATATCCATAGAGTAAAACTTCTGCATTTTCCTCTCCCTTTGCATCAAGATGCCTTTCTAAAATAATCTTATCTTGAGTAAGGGTTCCTGTTTTATCGGTACAAAGCACATCCATGGCCCCAAAATTCTGAATAGCATTTAATTGCTTAACAACCACCTTACTCTGAGCCATTTTTACAGCGCCTCTTGCCAAGTTAGTTGTGACAATCATGGGGAGCATCTCAGGAGTAAGCCCTATAGCTACAGATAAAGAAAAAAGAAGCGATTGAAACCAATCCCCTTTAGTTAATCCATTAATGATAAATACAAAAGGAACCATCAGAAAAACAAATCTAATAAGAAGCCAGCTGACCTTATTGATTCCTAGATCAAAACTTGTAAGAGGTCTTGCATCCAAAATGCTTTTGGCAAGGGTTCCAAAATAACTCTGATTTCCTGTAGCTAGAACAATGGCAGTGGCAGTTCCGTTAGCAACGTTTGTTCCCATAAAACAAAGATTGGGCATATCTAAAGGATTAGTTACCCCCTCTTTCGGAATAAAACTCTCATCTTTTTCTATAGGCATCGCCTCGCCTGTTAAAGAAGATTGGCTCACATAAATCCCTTTAGCTTTAACAAGCCTAATATCAGCTGGAATCATGTCGCCCACACAAAGATGGATCACATCTCCTGGAACTAAGTGCTTCATGTCTACATCAAAACTTTTACTCTCTCCTCTTATATTTCGAATGACAGTCGCTTTTGTACTTACAAGGGCTTTTAGTTTTTCTGCGGCATTATTTGAGCGATACTCCTGAATAAAGCGCATAAGAACGCTGACAAGCACCATAAAAGCAATGATCATCACCGAGTTGTATTCCTTTAGAAAAAACGAGACGATTCCCAAAATAAGAATCAGGGCGATAAAGGGATTTTTGAAATTCCTGAAAAGTAAAAAGTACCAGGAAGGAGGCTTTGTATGAGCAATTTCATTGGGCCCATATTTTTTTAGCCTTATTGCCACCTCTTCTTCAGAAAGACCATTTTCAGAACTTTTTAAATGGAGAAAAACATCTTCTACAGGTAAATGGGCACTATTTACCAAATAGGAAGAGATCTCCTTACTAAGCTCTTGCGTGCTTAGGTGGGGAGAAAAAAATCTTTCGTAGAGAAATCTTTTTAATTCTTTAAGCTTCATATCCTGCTTTTACAGGAGAGAGGTTAATTTTTAAAGAAATTTATTTACACACAGAAAACAAACATTGATTTTAAATAAAAAAGATGTAAAATCAACTAAATCTAAAATTAATAAACAAATAAAATGGCATTAGAAACAAACAGCTTAAGCACTCAATATAAAATAATAAATGATTTTGATCATGCCGCAAGGTTGGATAGATTATATCACAATCTACCGAAGGATCCTTCCAAAAAGAAAACCATTTTAGATGGATTAGACACATTATGGAATAAAATCCTAGAAGCTGAAGATGTTTCACAAGACTTTATTAAAAAGCAAATCACTCCTACGCTCCGCAGATTATTTATGGCGAGTGTTTATTCTGACACACTTAATTCAAAAGAACACAATCAGAAAGAATGGGCGCAAATCTTTTTAAAGGATAGAGTGTCCATTTTACTTCCTCCTGTAATCAAATCTAAAGAAGGAAAGATGGGTCCTACATTTCTCATGCTATTTAATAATAGCGAGAATGAGCAGGTAAAAAGTGTATTAAAGTGGACGAATCTTACAGAAATTTTCTGTAATGTAGTCTATGATGCCTTTTCTAGAGGATTTTCTGAAAACACAGGGACGCAGACTCTCACTGTTTATGGCGGGTGCTTAGTCCCCAAAGCTGAAGGTTTGCACTTTGAAAGAAACCTCCATATTCTTAGAGGAGGAAAAACCTCTTCTCTTTCCGCTCAGGATGGACAAAAAATTCTTAAAAGTGCCCTTGCTATCACAGAAACGCATACGAAAAAAGAAAATGTGGGAAATTATGCACGCTATATTCAACTCCTTAAAGAGTTTGATAAGGCAGCTTACGAAACCCGGGCAATGAATGAAGATCTTGAACAGATAGAAGCCCATGAGCTTCCCAATAAAAACGATCTGCAACTCATGATTAGCGAAAGGATTTTAGGAGAAAATCTTCTGCACTTTGCAAAAACTAAATGGCAAGAATTAACAATAGAGCAAAAGACAAAGACCCTTTATCACATAGGGGAATTTACGATATTAGATATGCTTATTGCCCACCTCGATAGAGTTAACGCCGTTGCACAAGATGATGAAGAGTATGTTGTCAATCATAGATTAGCTGCTACTAATATGGGCAATTTGATGCTTGTTAAGCTAAACGAAACTGATGCTCCTTTAATTTATGTTATCGATAATGAAATTGATAGAGATTTAGCAGAAAATCCTAAACACCAAGAGCAATACCTGACTTTCTTAAACACCCTCTTTAAAAGCTTAAAATCAGAGGCTCCTATTTTAACCCTCATGATTAAAAAAATAGAGGATTTGACCCTCCAAGCTAAAGAAGAGCAGGGAGAATTTGAAGGAAGGTATCACTCTTTCCTCTTAAAGCTTCAAGAAGGCCTAAAAGAACAAAATCCTGAAATGTTAACTGTTTTTGAAAATGCTACAGAATGTTTTGCAGGCTATCTAGATGATATAGAGCCTTTCTTAACGAGATTTTGCAAAGACCTTTCTTCTATACTCCCAAAAACTTTTCAAAAGGGATTTGAAAACATGCTTTTATCAGCGCTTTTCCATGAAAATAGTTTACAAGGGAACTGTTTAAAGGAGCTCACAAGATTAAATTACTCAGAATTAATTCTATCGATTATCGCTACAGAAATAACAAATGGAATGCACCTTCAAATAGAGAAGAAAAATGAATTTAAAGTCTTTTCTGACGATCTCTATGAAATAGGAGGAAAAGCTCTTAAGCATGGATTTGAAAAAATGTTATCACGCTTAAGAAAAACGCTTATTCCTAGATGGGAAAAAGAAGAAACAATAAAAACAACCCTTAAAGAAAATTGCGCAAGTCTTCTTACCTCTTTAGAAGGGCGCATTAACAGCTTTACAACTAACTACATATAAGGAATAAAATTATGAGCAGCTTAAATGTTTCCCTAGCAACGATTTCTAATCAATTAGAACTATTGCGAGCTTATGCAGCCACTTCTAGTGGAGAGAGTAAAGAAGCTCTAAATGCATTTCTCGAAAATTGCAAAGGACTACCAGAGGATCATCCCGTCATTCGCGTTATTAAAGCTATTCAAGGAGGAAATCCAGATATAGAGCTAATAATAGCACAAACACTTGGACTATTAAGTGCCGACACAAGAACATCTCCCAATCATCAGCTCAAAAAAACAACATTCTGTTCCCCAAGCCAAACCCCCTCATACACAACAAGGTCCCCCTCAAATAGCGTGACCTCAGTAGCAAGAAGATCCTTAAATACAACGCCTTGCTTTGACACAGCTTTAGATCCGTTTGAGCAAAAAAGAAATAACACCCCTTCCCCTTCTGCATTTGAATAACCTATAAAACATGAAGCTTTTTTCTAGGCATATTTTTTTATTTATGCTAAATAAAGCTTCATGAAAACATTTTTCCTGTTACTTATTACATTATTCACTTTTTTCCAAGGTTATGTCATGCCAACTGAAACCGCGACGTTTGCAGGAGGATGCTTTTGGTGCCTGCAGCACGATTTTGATGAGCTGAAAGGCGTTATTTCCACCTCTGTTGGCTATACAGGAGGAATAACCCCTAATCCGAGCTACGAAGAAGTATGCGCTGGCAATACTGGCCACTTAGAAGCTATTGAGGTGGTGTTTGATCCTCTTATCATAAATTACCAAGACCTCTTAAATCTTTACTGGGATTCCATTGAACCGACGCGCGATGACGGCCAATTTTGTGACACAGGAGAGCAATATAAACCAGCCATTTTCTACCATAATGAAACCCAAAGGCAGCTTGCAGAAACCTCAAAAGCAGAACTCGCCTTAAAGTATAAAGTCCGTCCCATCCTCGTACAAATCCTTCCTGCGGAGGTCTTTTACGCAGCAGAAGACTACCACCAGAAGTACTACAAGAAAAGCCCTGTCCAGTATAACTTATACCGCTACAGCTGCCGCCTTAAGAAAGAATGAAAGAGAGCTTATACTAAAAGCGAAAGAGGGCTTCATACGCGC
>Ga0207097_1058_pt1 | contig 18157 bp, 20 predicted proteins | sample Alteio_BWMinHeat_87_FD_153541 | JGI IMG/M metagenome (GOLD analysis project Ga0207097, IMG submission 153541) | Enriched cells from forest soil in Barre Woods Harvard Forest LTER site, Petersham, Massachusetts, United States -... | ecosystem: Environmental > Terrestrial > Soil > Temperate forest >...
TTTTTTGTCAAATTCAATTTTCACCAAGCAACTATCAAAATGATATGCTTTTATATGTAAAATCATTTTTGCCTTCTGATCCTGTAATTTTAGAGGCAGGAGGACATTTTGGTGAGGATACAATAAGAATGAAAATAATATGGCCTAAAGCGACAATGCACGTTTTTGAACCATTATCCAGTTCCTTTGAAAAAATGATATCAGATACCAAAGATTTATCTTCAGTTTTTTGCTATCCTTATGCATTAACTACCTTTTCAGGAAAAACTAATTTTTATATTGACATCCCTAATAATGCAGCATCATCAATAGGATATCCTGTAGAATGGAATGAAAATGAATTTAATAAAACTCCTATTCAAGTTTCATGTATCACTATTAACGAATGGGCAAAAGCTAATAATATTTCTAAAATTGATTTTATGTGGCTAGATATGGAGGGTCATGAACTTTTTGCTTTGCAGAATGCTTCCAATATTTTAAAAACAGTTAAAGCAATTTTTACTGAAGTTTCATTCGTACCAATACGCCAAGGTTCATGTTTATATACTGATCTAAAAAATTTTTTAGAATCCCAAGGACTTTATGAAGTATGGAAATCTTGTGATTCAGGAAGATTTGGTGATGCATTGTTTGTTAGAAAGTAATTATAAAAATTAACTTTTAATTATTGCTAACCAATTGGAAAGATGATTATTTTCCAATTCATTTCTCCATTTTGATATATGAATTAACCCGTCTGGTGCTATTCTAAAAATTTCATACCCTTTTATTGCAAGATAATCATAAATTTGTTTTAAGGTTATATTTGCATCAGGAAATGTTCCTCCATATTCAAATTGTATGAAATCTATTTTTTTATTTGATATTAATTTATCAGCACCTTGTAGGACATCCCATTCAGCGCCTTCAACATCTATTTTTAAAAAATTTATGTGTTCAATTTGGTTATTTAAACAAAAATTATCTAAACAAGTAACTTTTATATTAATTTTTTGAACAGGTATATTATTAAGAGCTTTTCTATCATATAAAGAACTACACCCTTCACTTTCTTTATAGAAGTAATTCATAGTAACTTCTGCATCATTTTTGCCTATTGCTAAGTTATAACATTTTCCATTGCTATTTACTTTATTTTGTAATTTTATGAAGAAATTAGGGACTGGTTCAAAAGCATACAATTTACATTTATTTTTTGTATGTTTTAAAACTAAATCTGACCAATCTCCAAAATGTGCACCAGCATCTATAACTATATCATTTTCTTTTATAAAATTTTTAATCATTAAAAGCTCTCCATCAGTTTCAAAATACCAATCACCATACCCCATTTTTTCTGTTTTTTTTGAATCTTCGTAAATATTGATTTTATTTTTTTGAGATTTTAATATTTCTGAAAGATCATTACAATTTATATTAATTATTAAAATAAAGCCTAATAAATTACTTTTTAATATCATCTTCATTACTTAACTTTCAAACTTCTTAGATTTTACTAAATATTAGAATAGTTCTATTTAGAACTTAGATAAATTTATACTTACTAATTCTATTAAAGAAATCAATAAATATCTTAGAATATTATTTTATTGCAAATATCCAACTAATAACTGGACAATGTTCTAAATCGTTCACTGCTGGATAAGCGAATTGTAAATAATCTGGCCAACTATTTGTACCATGCATCATTTTTAAATATTCTGAATTTCCCCATTGTCCAATACTTAAAATTTTAAACCCTGCTAATTTTACTAAAACTCCTAATCCAACTGGAGTATAACCTGTATAATAATGAATAGGTGTATCATGTGGTATAGTATTTGAAGGAACATTGAAATATAAAATACCTCCTGTGCTCATATGTTTGTATATATTTTCTAAACAACGAATAGGGTCATAAACATGCTCAAGAGTTTGATTAACCATTACAAAATCATAATCTTTATCTGGAAGATTAAGAGAGTGTAAATCATATTTGATTGGATCTGTTTCATAGCTAATATGCGTAATTTCTTTTGATGGCAAATGATGCCATTCAGGATCTATCCCATTAATAGCTAGCCCTTTCTGATAAGAAATATTGTTTTCTTTTACAAATTTTTCGAATTCCAAAAGGGCAATCACTCTGGGTAAATCTTTATCTTTCCATGGCCAAAAATCATTATTTTTTTCTAGCGGCAAATTACTATAACGAAATTTATATTCATCATTCATATTGGATTTAATACAGGTATTATAAATTTCATGAATGTCCTTGACGGTAATTTTTTGTGTAGAAAAGATAATTGCGGTATAACAAGCAATAACTGTAACCAAAACTATTTTATTTATATACATTTTAGCCCTCTATTGTTATTAATTAATTTTTATAATATATAAAAGTCTTCGACAATTAAGCAATAATTTTAAAAATCTTGCTTTGTTTATTCTTAGTTAAATATGATTAAAAATTAGAAGCATTGTAAAAAGTATTTTCAATTTAAATAAGAATGAATAAAAATGAAGAAAATATTTATCATAATTTTGATTTTTTTTAGTGATTTGAATGCAAAGTGGTCTGCTAACTCTTGTGATACATATGCTACTCATCAACCAGTTTTATATGAAATAGCAAATATCACAAGTGGACCAATTATAGAATTTGGCTGCGGTGATGGCAGTACTGACTTACTACATGAAATTTGCAAAAAAAATAATAGGTTATTAGTTACTATTGATGATGATTTTAACTGGATAAATAAGTTTGCACAAAAATATTTAGGCGATGGCTATAAAAATGATAATTCAGGATGGCATAAATTCTTTTTTATACCAGGAAAAATAAATGATATAGATCCTACACATTGGATTAAATTTTTAGATAACTTTGATTTATTAAAAATTCTGGATTTCGATCTTTGTTTTGTTGACCAATCACCATGGTTGGCAAGAACAGAAACAATTTTACGCCTAAAAGATAAAGTAAAATATATTATATTGCATGATTGTGATGGTTATGCGGCAGAACCTTTGGGTAAACAAATAATGGCCTTAAATTCTAAAACAAATACACCGGGAATATATGATTTTAACGATTCTTTTAAATATTTTAAAGTTTATTTCCCTCCTAAACCTTGGCCAGGACACACAGGTCCACCTACTCTTTTAGGAAGTAATTTCGAATCTTATATTCCTGATATTGACTATAACCTATATTAAATTTTTAAAATTTTTATATTAAAAATTACATTTATCTAGGATAAGTAGATAATGCCCAATTATATAAATAAATATCAGCCAATATAACAATTGTATCTTTGTATAAAGAATATACAAGACCATTAAATCTTAAATCTTCTCCTAAATTAATTGATTCATTATATTTAGCTTGTTGAAAAACATGTTTTCTAAAAGCCACAGGTCCATTGGCTATTCTTAGGTTACTACCAAATATCTTTCCCGGATCGGAAAAATTAAACCATTTAATTTTTTCAAAATCTGTATAGATTTGAAAATCTTCAATCCTATCTACCATTCCATGCATTAAATGCTCAATTTTATATGTTTCAAAAAAATATTTAATAATTTCTATACGTTGAAAGTGGGACAAATCATCCGCATCTTGGCAGATTATAATATCTTTTGTTGCATTATCGCAAGCTATATTGCGATTTCTAGATCCAGAGTTAGACTTTAGTGATACTATCAGTTTGATTTCAAATGGCCATAATTTATTGTTTATTTTTTGGATTATTCCTTGTGATATATTCTCAGCGCCTGACAATGAAATAACAATTTGTTGGGGTAAAATAGATTGCTTTTCAAAATCTTCAATTAAGTTATATAAGTAACATGCATGTTTATGATGACACGGAATTATTATTGAAGTTGTCAGAGAAAGCCTTTGAGAATTTTTTTGAAGTATATATTTCTTTGGAGCAACTAATAAAGGTTTTTTTTGTTTTTTTCGTGCAACATTCGCATGACAATATGTATTTGTAAAAAATAAAAAAATAATTAATAAAAATAAATGCATTTTATTCATGTTTTCTCAACGTTTAGAAAAAAGATATTAGAAAAATCTGTATTAATTGGAAACAAATTTTTTTAAATTTTTGCAATGTATATGTAAGTTATTAATTTTATAAGTTTGATTTTTAAAAATCATCACTGGAATTTTTCTTTGTTGATTATCTAACATCCATTTATAGGTAAAATTTGATGGATCAAAAATGCAACTTTCATTTATAAATCCGGGTAAGAAATTTGTATGGATAGGATCAGTACCTCCTAAATATTGTCCTATTGCTGCAGCATCGAAAATCGAGTTAAATAAATCAAAATTCTTACTATAAGAATCAGGCAATTTAGTAGAATTATTTATTTTATTTTTTAAAGGAAATAAAAATTTGTAACAACTAGGTATAATAGGCAAATTATCTATTAAATTTGGATTTTTTGTTTTAAATAATGCTATCGTTTGCATGTCATTATAATTGTCTTTAACTTTTTCAGCAAATAATTTATTTAAAGCATGTATAGAATCAATATTCTTAATATACATAAATCCAGCTATACACCTATTATCATTATCAAACGTAGCAGCAATACCATTATATCTTTCTGTAAATATCTGGATATATTCACTTATATCAAAATATAGTAAATTATCACTTTCTAGATGAAATACATTTTGTAATTTGTATTTCCTCATAGCTTGTTCTATGTAAAAAAACCGTTCGCTTGAAAATCTCCAAAAACCAGAATGTTTGCTAGATTTTATAAAATGTAAATGTTCTTTAGAGATATCTAATTTTTGAGCTATAATTAATTCAAAATTACATGTGTTTTCTAATTTTCCTTTTATTTCATTTTTTACTGATTCATAACAAATTAAATAAATAGGTATAGTTGGATTGAATAATCTGGATTGGGCAATAGAATCATAAATATAATTAGGAATTTTATCGCCTAAATGTACATACATTATGCAATAATCTTCCTTAGCTGATAAATAGATGATATAAAATAAACAAAAAACAAAAAAAATTATTTTTTTTAATTTTATATTCTCCACTTTATTTCTCTATTCTATATAAGCTAACATAATATTGTCTTTAGCTTCATCATCATTACCGCCAACTATGTATTTTATCTTATAATTTGGATTAATTTCCTTAATTTTCTCAATTAAATCATCTTTGGTTATATAATCAAAATGTATAGTCCCACTACATGACATGTCATCAATTAATATTGTGTGGGTTTTTATTGGGTGCATTTTTATTTGCTCCAACTCTTCTAATAATGGACAATTTTGTTCACCTTCTTTTCCAGGATATACATGTGCATCTAACCAAAAAGTTATAGGTTTATCAAGATTTTTAATTATATTCCATAAATTATTATTTGCATTTCCATGCCTTATAAACACATTTTTAAAATTTCTAAATCGATAAAGATTTTCATTAACAAATTTTTGATCTACTTCTATAGAATAAATTTCTTTAAAACATCCAGCATGTAATGCTCTTTCTACACCATATCCATTAAAAGTACCGGTTTCAACAAAATAATAGTTTGGATAATCTTTAAAGCCAGCTGTTCCAATATTTGCATCGATATTAAAACAAAATAGAAACAATAATACAAAAAACATCCGATCTCCTTCTTGATTAATTAAACTGCTCTAATTCTTAATATTTTTCATAGAAACTTGCAACTAAATTTTTGAAATAAATATATTTATTCTACTACGCCACAAAACCCAAGCTTTTAAATCTGTAAATGAATGGCTAGTAAAACCCTTTGTAGCTACCTTAGTAGCGAAGTAAGGTTGGCTTCGAAGAATTTCGCGCTAACAACGGCTTAAAAGCCGTTGAGCGCTTCATTGAAAATTATTATAAATTTTTCTTGGGAGTAGTGTGAAGAGATTTTTTAAATTAATGTCTTTAATATTTATTTTCAATTTTATAGAATGTCAGAACTTTGTAACATATACATTATCGAGTGGAAGATTAGGAGACCAATTAATTTCTTATTGTCATGCTAGATGGATATCATATAAATATGGATTTTGTTTTTTGTATAAGCCATTTCCTTATTCAGATAAACTATTAATACATGCTCGGGATATTTCCTTTAATTCAATTTCTAAACAAAAGTTAAGTTATAAGATCTTAAAAGCTGAACAGCAACTTAATGATTTTATAAAAGATAATGATAAAAACACTATTTATGTGATTCCTTACTTTCCTGAAAGCCTAGAAGAGTATGAACCAATAGACTGTCCTTTAACTAATGAGTCAAGAAAAATAAATCAATACCCATATTTTAAAATTGAATGGGACAATAAGGAATTTAAAAATATAATAAAATCATTAATTAAATCTAGATATCCTATAAGACTAATAAAACCTAATAAAAATAAAATTAATATTGCTGTTCATGTAAGAAGAAATAGTGGAGGTTATGATTTGCCAGTATTTCATGATAGTAAAGAACCATATAATCCAAAAATTAAATATATGGATATACTGTTTCCATTAAAGCATCCTCCGATAGAATATTATTTTGAGCAACTACAAAATCTTGTTAACCAATTTTCTGATCAGGAAGTTTATGTCTATGTTTTCACAGATGACCCAAATCCTTTAAGTATTGTAAATGAATTTAAAAAACATATTTTCCACAGAAATTTGATTTTTGACTCAAGATTAAGTAAAAACAATCATTATAGTAATGTTTTAGAAGATTTATTTTCTATGATAGAATTTGATTATTTTATAAGACCCGATTCTAATATGTCCATTATTGCGTCAAAAATAGGCAATTTTAAACAAGTTATCTCCCCTGCTCACCATAGATGGCAAGGAACTTGTTTAATAATAGATAAGGTTAATATTGAGAAAAATTAAAAAATGAAATAAGTTATTACAAAACTATGCTCGTATGGTTCGTCCTTCGATTTCGTGCTACGCACTTCACTCAGGATGACCGGAAAAAAAAGAAAGAGTCCAGTCATGCTGAGCTTGTCGAAGCATCACCACGAGCGCTCTTTCATTTCCCCACCCCGTTCGTCTGCCCGCCCGGCATAGCCTTGCGACGCCTGGGAGCCTGTCGAAGGATACGAATGGGTTTCATAAGAGATCCAATGAAAAAACTATTATTTTTGACAATAACATTTGTAACAATGATCTCAGCAAGGCCTGGAAGTGAGCCTTTTATCTCGGGAGATACCTTTAGAAAATATGCAAATTTTATTATGGACAGAAAGTATGATTTTATTAAAAATCAAGATACGAGATTTAATCCCAAAGATGTAAAAAAAGGAGATATAATCTTTGTTGATCTTTCTTGTATGGAAGAATTTTTTACTAAATTTCATCCTAAAATAAGATCTAAATACATTTTAATTACCCATAATCATGATTATTCTGCGCCTGGGAAATATTTTAATTATTTAAAAGATAAAAATTTATATGTTTGGTTTACACAGAATGCTGATATAGCTTGTCATCCTAAATTGATTCCTATTCCTATTGGTTTATCTAATAAACATTGGAATCAGAGTAAAGGTAATGATACGCAATTGAAATTGATGCAAGAAAAGTTTAAATTTAATGAGTTTAAAAAATATCTTTTATATGGAAATTTTAATGTAAACACAAATCCTAGATTAAGAAAACCAATCCAAGTTTACTTTAAAAAATTCCCATTTTGTTTGTGGAATCTTGGCAGACCTAAGCCATATGAAGAATATTTAGAAGATTTAGTATATTCTAAATTTGTTTTATCACCACATGGTAATGGTCTTGATTGTATTAGAACATGGGAAGCTCTTTATATGGGCAGTTATCCAGTTGTTAAGACTTCTAGTTTGGATCAACTTTATCAAGATTTGCCTGTATTGATTGTAAATAAATGGGAAGATGTTACTCAAGAATTTCTTGAGAAGAAATACTTTGAAATGAAAAGTAAAAAATATAATTTAAACAAATTATATTTTGATTATTGGTTGGATTTGATTATACTTTACCAGAAAAATCTTCTGTCATGAAAAAATTTAGTTTAATTGCATTATTTTTACTGTCTTTTAAAATCTTTGGTATTTATGAAAAATCATTCGTTATAGTTGTACCTTCTTATAATAATAGTAAATGGTATAAACAAAATTTAGATTCTATTCTGTTTCAAAATTATAATAATTATAAAATTATTTATATAGATGATTGCTCCAATGATAATACAGGGGTACTTGTTCAAAATTATATTAAATATAAAAATAAATTAGAAAAAGTCACTTTTATTAAAAATGATCAAAGAAGAGGTGCTTGTGCCAACAGATACAACGCAATTCATTTATGTAATGATACAGATATTATAGTATTAGTAGACGGAGATGATTGGCTTGCAGATAAAAATGTTTTAAGTTTTTTAAATACGATTTATTCTGATAATAATATTTGGGCCACTTATGGCCAATTTTATTATTTAAGTACTAATAATTTAAGCAATGTAAAAGATTTTCCTAAAAATGTTGAATTTAGAAAATATAAATGGAATTTTAAACATTTAAGAACATTTTATGCAGGTTTGTACAAAAAAATAAAACTTCAAGATCTTTTGTATCAAGGTAAATTTTTTCAAGTTACAAGTGACTTAGCAGAATCTTTTCCTATTCTTGAAATGGCCAGAGGGCATATTAAATGTATAGATAAAGGTTTATATGTTTATAATGATAAAAATATAAATAATGATTTCAAAACTAATTTTGCAAACCAAATTGCCTGTGAAAAAATAATTAGATCTCGCCCACCATATGAATCACAAGAAAATATAGTTTCATCTAATGATGTTTCTCATGCGAAAAAAAAGATTTAGCTAATATTAAATCCATTTTTAATTATTTTAAGTTACAATTTGACCTCGATGAAGTTATATTAATGTTTGGTGACAATAAATTTATTAATTAAAAAAGGTTTTTTAATGAAGATAAAAAATTTAATTATTTTTTTATTTATATTTAATAATAGTGCGAATGTTTTTGCTCAAAAAACAGCTCTTATTTTTGGAGTCACTGGACAAGATGGAGCTTTTTTAGCTGAATTTCTTTTGAATAAAGGATATAAAGTTTTTGGTGTAAAAAGAAGGTCATCCTCTTTTAATACTTCCCGTATAGATCACATTTATCAAGATAGACATAAAAGTTCTAATTTTTCACTAATGTATGGAGATGTTACAGATTCGACCAATGTTATGCGTATTATTCAAGAAACGCAACCTGATGAAATTTATAATTTGGCGGCTCAAAGCCATGTTTTAGTTTCGTTTGAAGCTCCAGAATATACAGCAAATACTGATGCTGTTGGAACATTAAGAATTTTAGAAGCAATCAGAATTTTAGATCTGGCAAAAAAAACTAAATTTTACCAGGCAAGCTCAAGTGAAATGTTTGGCAAAGTGCAAGAAATTCCACAAACAGAAAAAACTCCATTTTATCCAAGATCGCCTTATGGAGCAGCCAAAGTTTATTCCTATTGGGTTACAGTAAATTACAGAGAAGCTTATGGAATATTTGCTTGTAATGGAATTTTATTTAACCATGAATCTGAAATAAGAGGAGAAACTTTTGTAACTAGAAAAATTACTAGAGAAGTTGCTAGAATTGCCAATGGATTCAACGATATATTATATTTGGGAAATTTAGATGCATATCGTGATTGGGGATACGCAAAAGATTATGTAGAAGCTATGTGGTTAATTTTACAACAAGAAACTCCTGAAGATTTTGTAATAGCAACTGGAGAAACTCGTACAGTTCGTGAGTTTGTTGAGTTAGCATTTAGAGAAATAGGAATTGAAATAGCTTGGCAAGGCAATGATATTAATGAAATTGGAATTGATAAAAGTAGTGGAAAAACTTTAGTTGCTATTGATCCTAAATATTTTAGACCAACAGAAGTTGATCTATTAATTGGAGATGCCTCTAAGGCATTAAAAAAATTAAATTGGAAGCCTAAAACTAAGTTTAAAGAATTAGTTGCTTTAATGGTTAAATCAGATTTAAACTTACTGAATGGAAAAACCTTGGCTAAATAGTGAAGCAATAAAATTTTTATCAAAATATATTCTAGAAAATCCAAATCCTAAAATTTTAGAGTTTGGCTCCGGCGGTTCAACTATATGGTTTAGTCAAAAAACACCATCCTTAACAACCATTGAGCATAATAAACTTTGGTTTGATTATGTAAACCAAAGTTTATATAAAAATAAGTTATGTAATCCTGTTGATATACGTTTAATTGAGCAAAATTATTATAAAATTTGTGATGAATTTCCAGATAATTTTTTTGATATAATTTTGATTGATGGAATTAATAGAGTAAACTGTGCACAAGCTAGTATTAGGATTTTAAAACCGGGTGGAATTTTAATGCTAGATAATGCAGAAAGACCATGGTACCATAAAATATATTCTATGCTGAATAATTGGAAATTTTATAAGACATCACAAATGAGATCCGATTTATCTGGCAAAACAAGTAAATTAAGAGAAACAAATTGGTGGATAAAACCATAAATTTTTTGGAATTAAATGTTAAAGCTTTTTAAAGAAATAGATTTATTGCAAAAAGAGATTAATCAATATAGACCACTTGACCACAATCTCATTAAACAAATAAAAGAATATTATCGCATAGGTTTAACTTATACCAGTAACGCCTTAGAAGGAAACTCTATAACTGAAACCGAGACGAAAATTATTTTAGAGGAAGGTTTAACCGTAGGTGGAAAAGCGTTAGTTGACCATCTTGAAGTGATCGGACACAGTGATGCGCTTAGTTTTATGTATGAGTGCGTAAAAACTAAAAACATTACTGAAGATGATATAAAAAAATTACATAAACTCTTCTATTATAGAATCAATGAAAATCAAGCCGGTGTATATCGAAATAATAAAGTATTTATTACAGGATCAAAGTATCCACTTCCAGATCCTGAGGTTTTACCTAAACTTATGCACGATTTAATTCCACATTTAGAAAAACTCAAGATAACAAAACATCCTGTAGAATTTGCTGCTTTAACCCATAAAGAATTTGTTTTTATACACCCTTTTATTGATGGAAATGGAAGAGTTGCAAGATTACTAATGAATTTAGCTTTGTTACAATGTGGATATAATATAGCTATAATTCCACCAATTTTAAGAAGTGAATATATACGTACATTAGAAAAGGCACATACTGATGATTCTAATTTTATAGAATTTATCGCCCAAGTAGTTAGAGAAACACAAAAAGATTATTTAAGATTATTTGTAGGATAAAATATGAACATTTTTTTAAAATTATTTTTGATAAATTTTTTAATTATTTCTTCATCTTCGTTTACAATGGATAAAGAAGATGACACCATAAAAACCGGCTTGATATTAATGAACTAGAATTAATAACCTTCTTCCAAAAATTAATAAACTCTATTTGAGAGTCCGTTCGTGGTGAGTGTTTTTGCGCCAGCAAAAATATATCGAACCATGAACGAAATTTTTATTCACCCTTCGATACATCGCACTACGTGCGATACTCAGGGCGAACGGGGAATAGGCTAATTCTAAATTTCATAAGAGATTTAATAACTTTCAGTAAAAGCGTTTTCTATATATTTGACTTCAAACTTAGAATTAACTCTTTCAACAAGAGCTACATCAAATCTGTAAACTTTATCTAAAAACTTAGATCTAGAAATATAGTCTTTGGCTGCCATAATTATCTTTTTTTGCTTTGAATAATTTACAACTTCAGAAAGGCCAATCCCCGGATAAGGATCTTTGCGTGATTTAACTTCTACAAAAACAACCAGATCATTTTTGGTTGCTATTATATCAATTTCAGCAAACTTTTTACGATAATTACGTGCTTCTATTTTAAAATTATTTTTTTCTAACCAGTCAATTACAAGTTCTTCACCGTAACTACCCAGTGTTGATGTATCGTTTAACATATTTATCCTTCGATTTCGCGTGGAGTTTAGCCTGAGCTAGACGAAGGGCGCTTCACTCATACCAATCCACTAACAAATACATAAGAAACCCATTCGACTCCGCACTTCGTGCTTCCCTCAGGGTGACTGGAGGGATAAAATAATTCTTAGAAGTCGATAACGTATTGGTGTCAGGATGACTGGAGGGAGAGATATCCGGTCATGCTGCTGCCTGTCCGGCGAAGTTTCAACGAAGCCGGGAGAGCGAAGTCGGATCGAACCATATCGAGCGCAAAAACAAATAAGATATTAAAACCTGTCTTTGTTTTTTCTTTTAGACTTAAGAACAACAGGCATTCCTGTTCGCAATTCTTTTCTTTTCCTTCTTTGAGTAGGACTATAATCATCTATAAACTTATAAATAACATATAATTTGCTAATTTCTCTTTCATTAAGAGGTTTGTATTTAATTTTCTTTTGAGCCTTTTCAAAATGATCCTCTAATGTTTTAAGGATCTCATTATCTTCTGTTTCTTTGAAAAATTTATCTTTAATATAATCAAGACGTCTTTTTGCAGGCACAAAACTTCTATTTCTTAAATAAAAATAGAACACTTCAATTTCTGAATCTAATAACTTTCTTTGTGCCATAGAGGCTACCTGTTTGACTGCAAGTTCATGCTTTTCAACTTGTTTTAATAAATCAGAAAAAGATTTATTTTTTAAAGAGTCTTTAAATTCTGTTGTTACAAATTGTTGTAAATATTCTTTACAACCAGTTAAGGCATCTTTAGTTGCAGTTTGATCTCTGTCAGGAGCTAATGTATCATTATAAAATGACATTGGAATTCTATAGGTTGCATATTCATAATCAGAAAGTTTTTTCTTATAAGATTCATCTTTGCATTTGTCTTGAAGATTAATTGGATTAAATTTAATAAATTCTTTATAAGCATTTACAGATTTTTGCCATTGCCCAAGTTTAAAATATATATCTGCAAGCTCTAGTCTCAATTCATTTCTTTTAACTTCATCAGTTTCTCCACATTCAGCAATTTTCTTTTTGCACTTTGTTACTTCTACATCCTCCATAACTTTTGTTGAATTTCTTTTTACTCGATCTTTTTTGGGCTTGGCAGCCAAAAAAATATTGGTCCAATTTAGAAATATTATTGAAAATAGAAAAAATAAAAATTTATTATTTAATAGCCTGATGTTTTTCATGAAATTCTCCAAGAATAGATTGATCCATATTAACAATTTAACATGGGTATTTTCAATACGCAACCGGTATTAATTGAATTAATGTTTATATTGTATTATATAATATATTAAGTTAACCGGGGACTCGATTAAGATCTGCCATTAAGGAGCCAAAATATGCTTAAGAACTTGGAAAATATTTTACTTGAAGATGGATTATTAACCAACGATCAGCTTGAAGAAGCCAAACAACAGGCAAACTCAGAAAATAAAACATTAACACAATACTTAGAAGAAAAAAATTTAGTAAGCGCAGAAAATATTGCCAAGACTTATGCAAAACAATTGTCTGCAATTTATGTTGATAAGATTACAGAAAAAATGGCAGATCCTGCAATATTAAGTAAGGTACCATTTAAATTTTTAAGAGACAATAATGTCATTCCCATTAAACAGGAAGATGGTCAAATCTTAATAGTTGTTGCCAATCCTAACAATTTCCAAGCCTTTGACGAATTAAGTATGATTTTTGGACCATCTGTAAAATTAGGTATAGCAACTGTAGCCACAATTGTAGAAGGAATTAACAGATTCTATCCAATTGAAGGCACAAAAAAAATGTTTGAAGAATTGAGCGAAGAAAAAGGTGTATTAGAGGAAGCGGTTGAACTTGAGGGAATTGAGGAAAAAGATATTCTTACAATGGCCCAAGAGGCACCCATTATCAAATTAGTTAACCACATACTTTTTCAAGCAGTTAAACGTGGCGCTTCTGATATTCACATAGAACCATTTGAAAAAGAAGTAAGAGTTAGATATAGAATAGATGGCGTTCTACATGAAATTTTAACTCCACCCAAACGAGTGCAAGGAGCTCTTGTTTCCAGAATAAAAATTATGGCAAACTTAAATATAGCAGAAAAACGTATGCCTCAAGATGGACGTATAGAGATAAAAATTGCAGACAAACCTATAGACATACGTGTATCTGTATTGCCTGTTATATTTGGAGAAAAAATTGTAATGCGTCTTTTAGATAAATCACAAACATTTGGAAAGCTTGACTCTCTTGGGTTCAGCAAACAAGATTATGAGATAGTTTCAAAAGCTATTACGCAACCAAATGGTATAATCTTACTTACAGGGCCCACAGGTTCAGGTAAAACTTCTACTTTATATTCAATTTTAAGTAAACTTAATGCCCCTGATGTAAGTATTGTTACCGTTGAGGACCCGGTTGAATACCAAATGGCAGGAATAGCACAAGTTCAAGTTAGTGACAAAATTGGAAGAACTTTTGCTGCAGCATTAAGATCCATTCTACGTCAAGATCCTGATATAATTATGATAGGTGAAATTCGGGATCATGAAACTGCACAAATAGCCACGCAATCTGCCTTAACAGGTCACTTAGTATTAAGCACGCTTCACACTAACAGTGCGCCGGCTACAATCACGCGTTTAATTGATATGGGCTTAGAACCTTTTTTAATTTCATCTACCATTAGTTGTGTTATAGCTCAAAGACTTGTAAGGCGCTTGTGTCCTAAATGTAAGCAACCGTATACACCTGCTGATGATGTGCTTAAAGATTTGGGAATAACCAAAGAAGAGGCTAAAAAAATAACTTTTTACAAAGCTGTCGGATGCCCTGAATGTTCCAATACTGGTTATAAGGGTCGTGTTGCTATTTTTGAAGTTATGTCAATGTCGCCTAAAATTGCAGAATTAACCAAAGAAAGAGCTGATGCATCAGTAATTCGCACTGAAGCAGTAAAAGAAGGTATGACTTTACTTGTACAAGATGGTGTTAGAAAAATCAAAGAAGGTTTGACTACCATTGATGAAGTTTTATCAGCCGCAGTCGGCCTTGAAGAAACTGATTAATACCATTTCTCCCCCCTCCCCGGTCACCCTGCTCGTCCGGCGAAGCCTTGGCGAAGACGGAAGCGAAGCATCCTTCACTTGCGTTCAGGATAAACTCCGTGCGCCTGTCCTGAGCGTAGTCGAAGGAAAGTCGAATGGGCACAAAGGGTTTTCCTTAATCGAACTTATAATAGTTTTATCCCTACTATTATTGATCACAACCCTAACATTACCAAGCTTCTGGTTTTTTAAAAGACAATTAGTTGCATCTCAAGCAGAAAAACTGCACATGGTTTTTAATTACATGCAACAATCAGCAATCTCTTGTAACAAAAATTTATCTCTAAAATTTAGTAACAACTCATATTCTTATGATCAATATCAAGAAACACTTCCTGTAGGAGTCATATTTGGCATCAAGCCAGGTGCTAAAGGCCCTCCCGCCTTTCCATCCCACAAAATCAATTCGCCAATTTCTTTTGTTGGCAATCAAGTTACTTTTTTTTCTACAGGCCAAATTCAACCTGGAACAGTTTATTTGATAGATTCTGAAAAAAACTACTTATATGCTGTAACTGTGCCTGTTTCCCAGGTTTCATTTATCAGAAAATACAGGTATGAATCCAATAAATGGCAACTATTATGAAATAATATGCTTGACTTTATTTACCTGGACTGGCATAATATATAATATATTTACTATTTTTAATTATTAATGTGTTTAAGTAGGAGGTTATTATGAAAATTAAGTTATTATTCTCATTTATTTGCTTAGGGTTTATTGGATCAAATTATAGCATGGATGATAAAACCCTTGATGAAATACGATCTGAAATTGTCCGTAGTGTGCTAAAAGATGATCCGCGTTATATACGTACAATGAGTAAGTCTTTCAAGAAACGGACAGATGTCATAAATGAGCTTCTAAAAGCTAAGACTCTACAAGCTACAGCAAATATAAATAACAAAGATGAATTTAGTTGGACAATTTTAATGAGAATAGCAGCTATTGGTAATGAAGATATAGCAAAACTTTTACTAGACAATGGCGCTAATCCTAATATTTATAATGACGTTAAAGCGTCACTTGACGATAATGACTATGATGACGATAATGATGATAATGATACAGCATTAACAATTGGCATAAGATATAATCACGCACCTATAGTAAAAATATTATTAGAAAACGGCGCTAATCCAAATCTTCAAAATAATGTTGGTATAACCTCTTTAATGATAACAGCAAATAATGGTAATCAAGATATAGCAAAACTATTATTGGACAACGGCGCTAATCCTAATATTTATGATAACAATAATGATACAGCGCTAACACTTGCGATTAGATTCAATCATGTACCTATAGTAAAACTATTATTAGAAAATGGCGCTAACCCTGATTATCAAGATGAATCTGGCATTACACATTTAATGTGGGCAGTCAGAAGAGATAATAAGCCTGTAGTAAAACTGTTATTAGATCATGGCGCTGATCTTGATATTAAAAATATACGTAAAGGGACAGCCTTAGATATAGCAAAAAAAGAAAAGAACAAATCCATAGTAGAACTAATAGAAAATGAATATGAAAAAAGAAGACAGCAGGTTCATAAAGAAGTTGTTGAAAATAGCTGCTTACTACCAGAGGTGGCAAGTATCGTCTCAGAATATGTTGTTTACCCAAAAAAAGAAAAAACTAAATAGGCGGTTATTATGAAAATTAAGTTATTATTCTCATTTATTTGCTTAGGATCTATTGGATCAACTTATAGCATGAGTGAAACACCTAATGAAATGCTCATGAGAGGCCTTGAAGAAGGTGATATGAAAATTGTTGAAGAAGCTATAACAAATAAAGCCGATGTTAAAGGTCAAATTGGTGCGACTATTTTAAACTGGGCTTCAGACGCTGCTAAGAATGTATCTTTGGTAAAATTATTGTTAGAAAATGGCGCTAATCCTAATTATTATAATTCTCATAATGATACAGCATTAATGTTAGTAGTTAGACAAAATTTTAGACCTATACCAGAAGTATTATTAGAAAATATTGATGCATTTGATCCTCAAATGCAAGAAATATTATTAAATGATGCTGTTGATCATCGCCTTCAAATAGCAGAACTGTTATTAAATCATGGTGCTGATCCTGACCTTCAAGATGAATCAGGTATTACAGCTTTAATGTGGGCCGTTAGAAAAGATTCTAAGCCTATGGTAAAACTGTTATTAGATCATGGTGCTGATTTTGATGTTAAAATAAATAAACATGGTCAAACAGCCTTAGATATAGCAAAAAAAGAAGAGAACAAAGTCATAGCAGAGCTAATAGAAAATGAATATGAAAAAAGAAGACAGCAGGTTCATAAAGAAGTTGTTGAAAATAGCTGCTTACTACCAGAGGTGGCAAGTATCGTCTCAGAATATGTTGTTTACCCAAAAAAAGAAAAAACTAAATAGGCGGTTATTATGAAAATTAAGTTATTATTCTCATTTATTTGCTTAGGATCTATTGGATCAACTTATAGCATGAGTGAAACACCTAATGAAATGCTCATGAGAGGCCTTGAAGAAGGTGATATGAAAATTGTTGAAGAAGCTATAACAAATAAAGCCGATGTTAAAGGTCAAATTGGTGCGACTATTTTAAACTGGGCTTCAGACGCTGCTAAGAATGTATCTTTGGTAAAATTATTGTTAGAAAATGGCGCTAATCCTAATTATTATAATTCTCATAATGATACAGCATTAATGTTAGTAGTTAGACAAAATTTTAGACCTATACCAGAAGTATTATTAGAAAATATTGATGCATTTGATCCTCAAATGCAAGAAATATTATTAAATGATGCTGTTGATCATCGCCTTCAAATAGCAGAACTGTTATTAAATCATGGTGCTGATCCTGACCTTCAAGATGAATCAGGTATTACAGCTTTAATGTGGGCCGTTAGAAAAGATTCTAAGCCTATGGTAAAACTGTTATTAGATCATGGTGCTGATTTTGATGTTAAAATAAATAAACATGGTCAAACAGCCTTAGATATAGCAAAAAAAGAAGAGAACAAAGTCATAGCAGAGCTAATAGAAAATGAATATGAAAAAAGAAGACAGCAGG
>Ga0207097_1066_pt1 | contig 17572 bp, 20 predicted proteins | sample Alteio_BWMinHeat_87_FD_153541 | JGI IMG/M metagenome (GOLD analysis project Ga0207097, IMG submission 153541) | Enriched cells from forest soil in Barre Woods Harvard Forest LTER site, Petersham, Massachusetts, United States -... | ecosystem: Environmental > Terrestrial > Soil > Temperate forest >...
GCTTCGATCGCGAAGGACTACGACACCCTTTGGACCGAGGAGCGCATGAAAAAAGTAATCGGCGCAGCGGCGCGAAACGGAGTGGCCATCGAGCTAAACAATCGCTACAAGCTGCCGAGCGCGTTGTTCATCAGGATGGCCAAAGAAGCCCGCTGCAAGTTCAGTTTCGGATCGAACAATGCCGGTGCGGACGATCTGGGCCGCTGCGAATACGGTCTCCGCATGCTCGAAGAGTGCAAGCTGACGTGGCAGGACTTCTTCGTGCCCAGCGCCTGGTCCGCAAGCGCGGTAGAGCGCAAAGGTAATGCATTAAAGGGCTAAAAATATTCCCGGCTCAGGGAACTTTTTGGCGGCTCGCGGCATTACAGGTATAGTGAGCTCTCTAAGCGACGAAGCCCTGATTCTCGATTTCCAGCGCGGATCGCGCCCGGCGTTCGAGGAACTGTTCGCACGCTATCGTGAGCCCCTGTACGGCTTTTTCAGGCGACGGCTGGATAACAGGGAGCGCGCCGAGGATCTCATGCAGGAGGCATTCCTGGCCGTGATCCGGGCCACGGTTCGCCACGAGCCTCGGGCCTTGGTGCGAACCTACCTCTACGGCATCGCCTTGAAATTGCTCGCCACCGAGCGCCGTAAAAAGAGCACCAAGGATGCGCCACTCGAAGCCGGACCGGAGCCTAAGGTAGACGACGCATCGGAGGATTCAGTATGGGTCCGGCAAGCCATCCAAAAGCTGGACGTTCCGGAACGAGAGATTCTGATGCTGCGGGAATATGAACAACTCAGCTACTCGGAAATCGCGGAGTTGCTGCGGCTCCCGGTGAACACAGTTCGGTCCCGGCTGTTTCGATCGCGAATGGCGTTGAAGAATCACCTGGACCCTGCGGGGAAGATGCAAAATGCCCATGATTAACCACCCCATCGCACAGGAAGAATTGATGGCTTATCTGGATGGCGAGCTAGCGCTGGATCAAGCAGCCACCGCAGCGGAGCATCTTGAGCATTGCCGGGAGTGTCAGAGTCTCGCGGCCGATCTCCAGAGTAATTCCCGGAGCCTGATGGCTTGGCAGATCGAGCCGTCCGATGCAACGCTCACGCCTGGCATCATCGCCGCCCTGGAGCAGCGCCAACGGAAGCTAGAGAGAACTGGTGGCCTCGGCCGGTGGACTTGGAGATCGAAGTGGGCCTGGGGACTTGCATCTGCTTGCGTTGTCGTTGCAGCGCTGGTCGTGGGTTCGTTGCCGAGAATGACTGCGCCGCGGGCCCGACTGAATAGCTATCTTGAGACAACGTCGCCGGTCAGGCAGGGCCGCGTCAGCAGAGCAGTGCCTCATGACGAATTCGCCCCAACCAAGCCAATGATCGCCCGCACGGCGAACCTTACCCTCGCGACCAAAGAATTCGACAAAGCGCGAGCCGGCCTGGAAGACATCTTAAAGCGACACCAAGGCTACATCGGACAATTGAACGTGAGCGCCCCCATCGGCGCCCCCCATACTCTGGATGCAACCTTACAGGTGCCCTCCGATCAACGAGACGCTGCCATCGGCGAAATAAAGAAGCTAGGCCGTGTCGAATCCGAGTCGCAGACGGGCGAAGAAGTGACTCAACAGTACGTCGATCTGGAAGCTCGGCTCTCCAACGGCCGCAACACCGAACAACGCCTTACCGATCTCCTACGCCAGCGCACCGGCAAACTATCGGACGTTCTGGCGGTGGAGCTGGAGATCGACCGCGTGCGTGGCGAAATCGAACAGATGGAAGCCGAGAAGAAAACCCTCTCGAACCGGGTTGCGTTCACGGCTCTCAATATCAAGATCACGGAAGACTACAGGGCCCAGCTTCGCGTGACGCCCGATTCCATGCTCGGCCGCTTTCGGAATGCCGCCGTCGAGGGCTACCGAAGCATGCTCGAGGGCCTCACCAACGTGATTCTGTTCCTGCTTTCCTACGGGCCCAGTCTTCTGATCTGGGCTGCCATCCTGTTCCTTCCCGCCCGGCTGCTCTGGAGGAAACGGCGGCAGCTCGCGCGCCCAACCAGGTAAGACCGCATCATCGGCAACTAAGTTGTAAACGGGAAGCGGGCGGGAAACGTCTGACTTTGATATTGTGGTGTTTACAATCGGTTTAAAGGAGGACTCATGCGGTACTTAGTCCTAGCGGTCCTTTTTCTGAGTTTGGTGGGAGTTGCGTTCGGTCAAGGTCGCGGCCCCTACTATTCGCTGGGTGGATATGGCAACGTGCTGTATCCCGGCACAGGGCATGCGCCCCCTACCCCGCCCGGAGGGATCACCGGTCCGCATGCCGGAGGCAGGCTTGCGCTTCCACTTACCGGACGCAACGTTTTCCCGAATCCGTTGCCCGCAAATCATCCGCAGCATGGTCGCACGGTGATCGTACCCTACCCTGTTTTTTACGGCGGCTACTCCGGATACCCCGGATACGACGTCCCGCCGCCGGGTTACCAGGACCAGCCCCCGCCCGGCATGAACGGCGCGCCGTCAGTGGTAATCAACCAGAACTTCGTTCCCCCGCAGGCGAATCCCTCGGTTCGCGAGTATGCTCCGGCCGACGACCAGCCGTCCGGGATGAGATTGTACCAGACGCCTCCGACGCATCCCTACGTGGATGAGCCTGATAACGCGCCCCCCCCGACGTCGCGCGGCGAGCGACGATCAGCCCACCATCTACCTGATCGCCTTCAAGGATCACAGCATCGTGCCGGCGCTTGGCTATTGGATGGAGGGCGCCACGCTGCACTACGTCAGTGTCGAGCACGCTCTCAATCAGGCCAGCATCGAGCTGATCGATCGCGATCTCTCGCAGCGCTTGAACGACGAGCGAGCGGTGGAGTTCAAGCTTCCTTCGAGATAAGCATTTTGAAGCAAATACCGCTGTTTTTGTTGGCATCGGTTGGTCTGGCAGTAGCGCAGCCACCCATTCTGAATGTCTCCCACGATCTCACCACGTTGAAGATCGCGACTCAGAACATGACCCCGGATGACCTCGCGCTCGACTCGCGGCCACTGCTGGAAGCCGCGGCGGCATACGCGCAGACGCACGCTGTCACGCTAATCACTGCCGATCCGGGAGCTTATTATTTTTTCACCTACCATACCAACTCGGGCCGATACCTCAACTTCACGGGCCTGCAAAACCTGACCTTCGATCTGGCCGGATCGGACTTATATTTTCAGGGCGGCAGTTATGTGTCCCTGGAGTGCGACAACTGCCAAAACGTTCAGTTCCTCAATTTCACGCTGGACACCCTGCAGCTTCCGTTCACGCAAGTGCAGGTCACCTCCGTGGACACCAAAAACAATCGGATCAATTATACCCCTCTGCCGAATTGGGAGCTGGCGGCCGACTTCAACGCCATCCGCAATCCCGCTGGGTCGGCCGAGCCGCTCTACGCATTCGACTTCCGCAACGGCGCGGTGGTGCGCTCCACCAGCCGCATGTCGGTGCAGCGGCCCATCGATCTGGCGTTTCTGACCATCGCCAGTGACGGTAGTCCTTGGAGCAATCCGAGTCAACTGGCAAACATTCAGCCCGGCGACGTGATTGCACTCAGCGCCCGCGCGGGCGGCCCTACGCTAGCGATCCGGAACGGCTCCTCCAATCTGATCAAGAACGTGTCGGTGTATTTTGGCAGCCAGGTGGGAGTGATGCTGCAGTCGTCTCCCAACACCGTTGCCGAACAGGTGCAAGTGATCCCCCGGCCGGGCACGGACCGCCTGATGAGCACCAACGCGGACGGCATCAGCGCGGTGCAGCTCGGTCAGAACCTCACCATCCGCCGCTGCCGCATCCGGCGAACTGGGGATGACGGCATATCGCCGAACTCGCAGCAGCTTGCGGTTGTAACCGGCCAAACGGGAACCCGCACGGTTAAGGTGAACCGCAGCGCATTCTCCAACTTTCCCGATGGCCTGCCGGTACAGTTCATCGATAACAAGACCGGCTTTCCCGCCGCCACTGCCCTCATCGTTTCCCAGGACCCTCCTTACAGCACAGCCACGCCCGTATTCGGCGGCGCGGCCACCATCGCGCTCGATCACGATATTCCAACCCTTGCGCTCAACGACCCCATGGTCTACGCCGACCCAGCCTTTCGCGGCGCCGGACTACGAGTTGAGAACAATCTCGTGGAAGATGTGCTCCAGGCCCGCGGCATGAGCTTGTGGGGCCTGCTGGGAGGAACCATTCAAGGGAATGTGATCCGCAATCCCGGATGGAGTGGAATCGCCGTCATCGAGCAGGATTCCACCCAGACCTGGATGACCGGACCCGTCGCGAACATGACCATTCAGCGCAACGCGATCGAGCAGTTCTCCACCGCCTTCGGGACCGCGGTTGCCAGCGCATTGGGCGGGATCGATATCGAGGCGGACGATCTGAATTTCGCGCCCGACGCGGGCAGTCCTCTGCAGACCATCACCGTGCAGAACAACTTCGTGAGCGCCGGGCCATATTCCGGAATCCGGATGGGGAACGTCAACGTAGGCAGCATCACCGGCAATCTCCTGATGAATGTCTCGACCAATCCGAATGCCAACAACCCGAATCCGGCGCGGATTCCGGAACTCAAGCAGCCCATCGCGATCGTCTCGAGCTCCAGCATCACTTCCACGCCCAACACCATCGATGCCGTTACCGCGCGCGCGTATGTGACCTCCGCCATCAGCTTCTCCGACCAGGCCATCGCTCCGGATTCCTTTGCGGCGGTGTTTGGGACAAATCTCGCACCCAAGGTGGATACGGCCTTCACCGATCCATTCCCCCCGAGCCTGGACGGAGTGATGGTGACCATTGTGGACAGCGCCGGCGTCTCACATGCCGCGCCGATCGTGTTCATCGCCCCAACGCAGATCAATTTTCTGGTTCCGTCGGACTGTGCCGTAGGCGCCGCAGTAGTCACGGTGACTTCCGGTACCGCGACCACCGGACGCGGCGCCATCCTGATCGACTCAATCGCGCCGGCCTTGTTCTCAGTGAACAGCAGCGGCGCCGGCACCGCGCTCGGTTCGTCGGTTTTGACCCACTCGGATGGATCGCAAGTGATTACTCCGCTCACCGACGCCGTGGACCTGGGCAAGCCCGGCGACGTGGCCACACTGGTTCTCTACGCTACCGGGCTGCGGCATATGGATCCGATGAACGGTGTCGCGATGTACTTTGGCAATCAAAGAGAACCGGTTCAGTACGCAGGCGCGCAAGGCGGCTTCTACGGCCTGGATCAGATCAACGTAAACGTGCCGGTGCAGCTCCGAAGCGCAGGCAAAGTGGATCTACGGGTGCAGGTGAACGGCATGAGCAGCAACACAGTGACAGTCACCATAAACTGAGTGGATGTCTTCCTCATGTACAGGAGTTTCTACACTTGATGTGGGGCAGGCGCTTCCGCCTGCCAACCTCCCGGTTGTCAAGGGGAGACTTGCTTTGGGTAGAACCTAAGAGCCTGGCAGGCGAAAGCGCCTGCCCCACATGAAAATCGTCTCGCTAGTAGTACAGTCCCCTAATCTGCCTTAGCGCTGCCGCCAACTGGCGCCGTCCGACTCTGCCCCATCCACAAACGGCCTCGCTCCGTTCGAGCCCAGCGGTAAATCTGCTGCCGCTCGATATCGCTGAGCCTGGCTTCCGGATGCAGCACTAGATACCGCTGTACGGGCATCACACGGTTTCTGACCGCACTGCCGATTTCGCTCAGCAGCCGAAGTCGGTCATCGGTCGCGTAATCCTGCCAATGCGAGAGGTCCATGTGCAAACGGGCCTGTTGAACGTCGCGGGCCAACAGCCAGGACACGGGTGCGACATGGCTATACCAGGGCCACTCCGTATTCTGCGAGTGGCAGTTCCGGCACGCCCGCTGGACGATGGCAAGCGTTTCCGGATCGATCTGCGCATCACTGAGGATGCTCTGGCTGCTTCCAGAAACGCCGGGCGCACCAAAAGGATGAATGAAAGACCCGCCCACGACGGCGACTGCAGCAGCCGCCCCAATGGCGAAGAGAATCTTTTTGAGTATTCTGTTCCCCCCGCTCATTTGCCCGCCAGCTGCTTCAGGTAAGCGATGATGTTCGCTCGATCCGCCGAGTCGTTCATCCGAAAGCTCATGTCATTGCCGGGAATGACGCTCTCGGTGTCGGTGAGCCATCGGTCCAGCGTCGATTCATCCCAGACGACCGAAGCGTTCTTCACCGCGTCCGAATAGGTGAACCCCGGGTCCTTTCCAGCCTTGCGTCCATATACGCCGCGCAGGGGCGGACCGACTTTGTTCTTGTCCAGCGCGTGGCAGCCGGTGCATCGCTGTTCGAAAGTCTCGCGGCCGCGGACGGCGTCCTTGGCCGAAGCCGCCATCACAATGCTTGCGCCAGCCACGCCAATAAACATCGTTAGCGCTGTTCTCAGATTGATCCAGTTGTCCTGCATTTGAGTCCCGGTCTACGCCGCGCTCAACGGCGAATCCACCACCGCCAGACGATGTGATCCGGCCACGAAATTGACGTTGCGGATCCCCAGCACCTGCCCGAGCTTCTCCGCCGGTACCTTCATCGGTCCGGGCGACGGCGCGCTTCCCGGCGCGGGCTGCGGAAATGCCGTGGACATCGCGGAATGGAACGTCACGTTGCCTTCCACCTTCTGCATCACCTGATGAATATGGCCGTTGAGCACGGTCACCGAGCCGAATCGCTTCAGCATATTGAGTGCTTGCGCGCTATCCTTGGTGGCCCAGCCCCATTCCGGATATGCGGCCCATAGAGGAATGTGAGCGAAGACCACAACGGGAGTGCTGGCCCCCAGCCTGGCGACATCGTTCTTGAGCCACGTCATCTGCTCGTCTCCAATCGCTCCCATGCCTTCCAGTTGCGCCGAATTGTTCAGCCCGATGAAATGCACCCCTTTGTGGTCGAAGCTCTGCCAACCCCGCCCTGTGGTGCCCTTACCGAAACGCTCCAGGTATTGCTTGCCGTCGTCTCCCAGCAGGTCATGCTCGCCGGGGACGAAGTATGTTTCCTTCTGACGCAATCCTTTAAGAAGCTGGTCCAAGGTGTCGAACTCACTGGCCTTCGCCAGATGTGAAAGATCCCCGGTATGCAGGATGAAGTCCGGCTGCTGATCCAGCGCGTTGATCTTCTCCACCGCGGCCTGGAAGGTTCCATTGACATTCGAATTGGCTGGCTTGTCGAACCCGATGTGACTGTCGCTGATTTGTACAAAAGCGAAGTCCTCGGCGCGCGTCTTTGGAGCGCCCAGCAGGCGGGATGCCGGCACACCCCCCGCAAAGCTCCAAACCACCCCCGCGCCGGCCCATTGCATGCATTTCAGGAAACCGCGCCTGTCGATGTCGCCGCTGTCTTTGGTCTTAGTCATTGTGAACGCCTTTCTGTTGGCGGCGTGAGCGCCGCTTCGTCTCAGGAGACTCGCCGCCCGGCAAATTTATTCCCTGCCGGCAACGCGGGAATAAATCCTCGACGCGGACCGTCTATACGAGAGGGGTGCCCTTTACGCGAAACTGGAGAAGACATTGGAAAGGACGCCGTGGATACCAAGGTCAGATACTTCGAGCTGACCATGTGGCCGCATATGCGAGCCGCATATAACCTGGCGCGCTGGCTGGTGCGCAACAACCACGACGCCGAGGACATCGTCCAGGAGTCGTTCTTGAAGGCCTACAAAGCCCAGGAAAACTTCCGCGGCGGCGAAGCCAAGACATGGATGTTATCGATTGTCCGGAATACAGCGATGGATTTCCTGCGGCGTAACAAAGTTGCCGCCACCGTGGCCTTGGGAGATCAGCTACACGAACCCCAGGACGATTCGCCTGACCCCGAGCACGTGCTGCTCGCGCAATCGCGCCGCGAACAGGTACGCCAGGCGATCTCGCAACTGGCAACGGAATTCCGCGAAGTGATTGTCTTGCGCGAAATAGAAAATCTGTCGTACAAGGAGATCGCCTCCGTACTCGGTATTCCCATGGGGACGGTTATGTCCAGGTTGTCGCGCGCGCGAAATATGCTGTTAGTCGAACTGGGCGGGCCAAAGGAGGTTCAGCATGACTTGCCGTGAAGCCGGACCGCTGTTGCACGCCCGGCTGGATAATGAGCTGGATATGGCGGGCTCCGCCAGCATCGATCTCCATCTGTCCGATTGCCGCGCCTGTGCCGCCCAGTACGCGGCGCTTCAGAACCTGCATGAGGAAATCGCCGCGGCCGATCTGGCGTATGCGCCGGGACCCGCGCTGGAACGGAACTTTCTGCGGGAAACATCGCCGTCTCGTTTCTGGAACTGGCGCTGGGTCGCGGCGGCTGCCGCGATGGTGCTGATTGTTTCCGTCTCCATTCTGCGGACTGGCGGGAGAACCGACCCAATCGCGGATGAAATTCTCGACAATCACCTGCGGGCTCTCCAGGCGGTCCATCAGGTGGACGTACCCAGCTCAGATCAGCACACCGTGAAACCCTGGTTTCAGGGCAAGACCGATTTTTCGCCTCCGGTTCCGGATCTGACCAAGGAAGACTTCATTCTCGTCGGAGGCCGACTCGAGGTGCTTCATCAACAGCCCGCCGCCGCGATCGTCTACCGGCGCAGGCAGCATATCATCAACTTGTACGTGCTACCTTCCGCAGGCTCGGATTCGAAGCCCGAACTACGCGATCTGGGCGGCTATCACCTGCTCCACTGGATGCAAAACAACATGAGCTACTGGGCAGTATCGGACGTCAACCCAACCGACCTCCAGGCCTTTGCGAATCTGATTCGAGCCAGATGATATTTTAACGGCGGGCGAGAATAACTACCCCGCAAAACATGTCGAGTTCTTATCGAGCCGGACTCTCACCGCGGGAGAGCGAAAACTCCACTGCACATAGCAAATGCCACCTACGGGTTATCGATTGTACCGTTGACGCTGATTGGGATTGTAGTTCTGCTGGGGCTGCGGATACTGCTGTTGATTGGAATCGTAGTTCTGCTGCGGTGGCGGATACTGCTGTTGATTGGGATTGTAGTTCTGCTGGGGCTGCGGATACTGCTGTTGATTGGAATTGTAGTTCTGCTGCGGCGGCTGATATTGCTGTTGGTCGGAATAGCAGTTGGGATCGGGGACCCAATTACCATTCCGATCGTATGAGCCGTCGGCGCAGGCCTGCGGCGCGGGCGCCGGTCCGTAAGAATAACCTGGATCGTAGGCATATCCGGGGTCGTAGGCGTAGCCGGGATCGTAAGCGTACCCATAAGGAGCGCCATAACCCAGGTAAAGACCGCCCCTGTAATATCCGCGATAGAAGGGCCGCCCGTACGAACGCGGAGCGATGTAGCCGCGACCGTAATAGCTGGGGCCGCCGGAGTATCCTCTCCGCCCTTCGTATCCGCGGGGGCTCGCGAAGCTCTGTCCCCCGGAGTAACGGCTTCCGCCGGAAAAACCGCGCGGGGCGTAATTGCGGCTCCCACCGGAAAAGCTCTGACCGCTGTAGCCGTTGCTTCGCGCCGATCTTCCGGATGGACTACTGCGCCCGCCTCCAGCGTTACCGTGATCCCTGGCCAAGCCGACTGACGGTATCAATGCCGTGAGCAGCGTACCAACCGCGAACACTGTCGATCCGAATCTTTGGAGCATAACCGAAGGTTTCCTTTTCCTTACATCTCGAGAGACGTGGCTGAGCGCCGGTGGGTTCTGGGCCTTTTCCAATGTGAACGATAAATAATAGTCGCTGATGCTATGTCGGGGATCCCGCCGACCCTTCAACGAGTGGGGCGTGTGTCAGGCGTTTGCAGATCTGATTTCGATCAAGATAAGCCCAAGTGACAGCGTGGCGCGAGCACTCGTGCCTGCAGCGTCGAGACTCATCTCGACGCTCTTGGTTTCCGCATAGCGAAGCACCAATCAAGCCTGAACCCGCGCCCGTAAACTTCCCTGAATCCCCCCAGCCTCTAATCGTGTCTAATCCCCTGTCAAAGCAAGGAGCACCATGTCAGCGAACCACAAAGGCAAAATCGCCCTGGTAACGGGCGCGAACAAAGGCATCGGATACGAAGTATCCCGCCAACTAGCTACCCAAGGCGTCACCGTGTTCATAGGAGCCCGGAATCCCGAACTAGGAGAAGCAGCAGCCGCAAGGCTGCGGGCAGACAACGGAGCCGATGCGCACTTCATCGAGCTGGACGTCACCAAGCCAGCCACCATCACAAAGGCCGCGAACACCATCGGCGCCCGGCACGGCCGCCTCGACATCCTGGTCAACAACGCGGGAATTCTCGCAAAGGGCGACGGACCCCCAGGCGTCGCTGATCCAGCGGCGGTCCGCCGCGTTCTCGACGTCAACTTTTTCGGCGTCCTGACAGTTACTCAGGCTATGCTGCCTCTCGTGCGGAAAGCGCCATCGGGCCGCATCGTCATGGTTTCAAGCGGACTCGGATCACTCACCTGGAATGCCGATCCCAAATGGCCCTTCGCCGCCATGAAGCCGCTTGGCTACAACGGCTCCAAGGCCATTCTGAACATGCTGACCGTGCAACTTGCCTGGGAGCTTCGCGATACTCCAATCAAAGTGAACACGGTAAATCCCGGATACACGGCAACCGACATAAACAACAACAGCGGCACCCAGACGTTAGAAGAAGGAGCTGCCGAGACTGTCCGTCAAGCTCTCATACCGGATGACGCTCCAACCGGTGGCTTCTTTGAGACAGGCGGCGTGGTTCCCTGGTAACAGGCGGAGGCGGTCTGGTATATACTATTCCCCACCGGAAAATCTGGCATCGGATTCGAAACGGCACGTCGTCGTTGGCAAAGCCAAGAGCCCTTGCCGCTTGGTGTATGGAGTCGCAAGCCTTCCGCTCGGCGCCCCGGTCGAGCTGGAAATCATTTTTGAGTTAGCGGGGTAAGAGAGGCTACTGAATTCTTAGGAGGCATTATGCCAGCTACAAAACTTGCAACGGCGCCGATGAAGGTGGCGCAGATTCCCAGTCCGGGAGCAGATTTCCAGATCGTCGAGCGCGAGATTCCTAAGCCGAGCGTAGGACAAGTGCGCATCAAAGTGCAGGCCTGTGGGATTTGCCACAGCGACATGCTCACGAAAGAAGGCGGCTTGCCAGGCATTCAATATCCCCGTGTCCCGGGACACGAAGTCGCGGGCATCATCGATGAACTAGGCGCCGGTGTTTCCGAGTGGAAGGAGGGACAGCGTATCGGTGTCGGTTGGCACGGCGGCCAGGACGGCACGTGTCTATCGTGCCGGCGCGGAGATTTTCGCAATTGCCGCAACGTGAAAATTCCAGGTATTAGCTACGACGGTGGATATCAGGAGTACATGCTGGCGCCCGTCGAGGCGTTAGCCGCGATACCGGATACTCTGAGCGCCGTCGAAGCAGCGCCGCTGCTCTGCGCCGGCATCACTACATTCAACTCTTTGCGGCATAGCGGGGCGCTTCCCGGCGATCTTGTTGCGGTGCAGGGGATCGGCGGCCTGGGCCATCTCGGAATTCAATTCGCAAATAAGTTTGGATATAAGGTAGCTGCCATCGGTCGCGGGTCCGAAAACGCGGCGCTCGCGAAGAAACTCGGAGCGAGCCTATACATAGACAGCAAAGCCACGAACGCAGCACAGGAACTGCAAAAAATGGGCGGCGCCCAGGTGATTCTAGCGACGGCCCCAAACTCTAAGGCCATGTCCGAACTGATCGACGGCCTGGGGCCGAACGGGAAGCTCATGGTGATCGGTGCAACTTTTGACCCCATTGAAGTCACACCGCCTCAGCTCATTTTTGGAAGTCGAACGATTCAAGGTTGGGCTGCCGGAACGCCGGCCGATTCCGAGGACACGCTTCGATTCGCCGAGTTGAGCGGCGTGCGTCCGATGATCGAAACCTACCCGCTCGAAAAAGCGGCCGAGGGCTACGCGCGAATGATGAGCGGCAACGCACAGTTCCGCGTCGTTCTGACGATGTAAGGTTGGTTTACAATGCCAGCCGCTCAACAACTCGCTAGTAGAATCCGTGAATCCACCACGGGAAAACCCAACTGTTTACCGCACGACAAATGAACGGTGTGAGACCGCCAGTAAGGAGAACGCATGTCCACGATCCACCTGCACCAGACAACTACCTCGACGCCCGAGCAGTACGTCGCCGGGCTCACCGACTTCGGGCCTGGCCGCTCGAAGCTTTTTGCCAACAGCGCCGACGATTACCTCAAGGTGCATAACCGCGGCCCTTCGCAGGCCGACGTCACCGAAGGCTCGGGCGGCACCTGGGAACGCCTGCACTACGACTGGTCCGATCCCAACCACGTTGTCCTCACGACAACCGACTCCAACACGTGGGGCGGCGCGTCCGGCCACACCTACACCTTCACACGTCGTCCCGATGGCTTGACCGACATCGACGTAGTTGTCGTACGCGACGGCAAGAACCTCAAGGGATGGTTTCTCGGCTTGGTGCTCGGGACCATTGGTAAGGGCGTTTTGGAAAAGGCGTTTGTAAACTCGGTCAAGGCCATCGAAGCGCGGAACGGCGCAGCCAGAGCGGCAAGCTCATCAGGAGCCGGGTAGCCGCAATGAACAACGAACCGGTCGCGAGCGCCGCGAAAGTGGACATGAAGTTCGAGGTGATCGTCATTCCAGTCGCGGATGTTGATCGCTCGAAAGCGTTTTACACAAAGCTTGGGTGGAGGCTCGATGCGGATTTCCCATTCGACAACGGATTCCGCGTTATCCAATTCACGCCTCCCGGCTCGGGGTGCTCGGTCCAATTCGGCACGAAGATAACGACCGCCGCGCCGGGCTCCGCCCAGGGTCTCTACCTGATCGTTTCCGATATCGAAGCTGCCCGCAAAGATCTCGTTGCCCGCGGTGCCGAGGTTAGTGAGGTGTTCCATGCTTCGAAACCGGGCGCCCAATTCCGTCCCGAAAGCGACGGCCGCGTCAGTGGGCCGGACCCCGGTCACCGCAGCTACTTTTCCTTTGCTACGTTCAGCGACCCGGATGGCAACACCTGGCTGTTCCAGGAGATCACAACGCGCCTGCCCGGACGTGGACTCGGCAATTTGGACGTCTCGGCGCTGACAGAGCTTTTGCGTGAGACGGAGCAGCATCATGGCCAGTACGAACCAACCGCCCCGGAGCACCATTGGTCGGGGTGGTACGCCGCCTACATGGTCGCGCGACAGGACGGGAAGACGCCCGAAGAAGCCGCCAAACTAGGCAAGCTGCACATAGAAAAGGATCAGCTATGAAGCGCAAAAGCAACCTCACGATTGCGATAACCACGGCAGTCCTCGCGGTGCTCGGTGCCACGGCTGTTTACGCGCAGGACAAATACTTGCTGAAATCGCCGAGCGGAATCGCGTTCTCCGACTTCAGGGGATACGAGGACTGGGCGGTGGTCTCATCCGCCAAAACCGACGAAGTGCTCAAGGTGATCGTCGCCAATCCGGCCATGATCAAGGCGTTCAAGGCTGGCGTTCCGGGCAACGGCCGGCCTTTCCCGGATGGCTGCAAGATCGCGAAGCTCCAGTGGAAGCCGAAGAAGAGCACGGAGGCCCCCTTCGTCGTGGATGTGCCAGACGTTTTTAGCCAGGCCTTCGTAATGGAAAAGAACGGCGCGCGATTTCCGAAAAGCGGCGGATGGGGATACGCGGTGTTCAACTACGACCCCGCATCGGACAAGTTCACTCCCGACGCCAAAAGCCTTTCAGACTGCGGGCACACGTGCCATGTGGCCGTGAAGGCGAAGGACTACATCTTCCACCCGTACCAGAAGCGTTGAACCGCCCGCTGCGCCTTTTACGAGCGGCGTCCGCCGAACTCCTCCGCGTGAAGCGACACAAATTCCCGGACGCTCATCGCCGGCCGGCCGGTCACCCGTTGGACGCCGTCCGCCTGCCTGTCATAACGACCCGCCCGGTGCAACGCGCCCATCGCCAAAAGGTGCCCCATCAGATGCTCCGGTAACTTGTACATTTTCAGCCCCTGTTCCCACTTCTCCGGGCTAATGTCCGAGTACGTGATCTCCCGGTTCAGCGCCTCCGAGAATTCGCGGGCGACCCCATCCATGTCCTGCGACTGCGGACCGGTGAGTTCGTAGATCCGGCCCAGGTGCGGCACAGGGTCGGCGAGAACGGCAGCCACTACCTGAGCGACATCAGCCCCGGCAACCGGTGAGGTCTTGCCCCGCCCGAACGGCACTTCGATGCGGTCTCGGTCACGAATGCTCTGAGCGGCTAATTGGAAAAAGCTTTCCAGGAACATTGTCGGCCGGATGGTCACAACAGGCAGGCCCGACCACGCGAACGCCTGCTCGCTCAACCAGTGCTGCCGCTGCTGATGACTCGGGGTGGTGTTCTGGATGCTCATCTCGGAGACTGTCATCTGGGACATGTTGACCAACGCGTTCACTCCGGCTTCCCGCGCCACGGCCGCCATGGTCACGGCCGCCTCGAGGTACCCGGCGGACACGGACATGCCGAAGTAGACCCGGCCGCAGCCGCTGACAGCGTGATAAACATCACCCGGTTCGAGCAGGTCGCCGACCACCACTTGGGCGCCGGCGGCTCGTAGGGACGCCGCCCGTTCGTCCTCGCGCCGCACCATGGCGCGAACCGGAAACCCTCGATCGAGGAGCAGGCCGGTGACAGTGCGTCCGACCGACCCCAGTTGGCCGGCTGCCCCGGTTACCAATATCGATGCGTCAGGCAACTCCCTGATCATATCTAAACGTGACACAGGCTTCAGTGGTTGCTGAACACAAGCTAAAGCATGTGCCGCCTTCAGCCTGATAGAGGCTGCTGAAAAAACACAGCGCGGCTTCACCACAAGAATTGACAGCCCCGTGGCGCGGGCACTCTTGCCTGCCGCGTCGGCACTCGTGCCGACGCTCTTGGTTTTGATGAACCACCCACACGACTGTCAACGCACGAGTGCGTACGCCACGACTCTCCTTTGAGAGATTTGTGCCAGCGTTCGATCTTTCCGTTCGATTTCGGATCACTCACCTGGAATGCCGATCCCAAATGGCCCTTCGCCGCCATGAAGCCGCTTGGCTACAACGGCTCCAAGGCATTTCTGAACATGCTGACCGTGCAACTTGCCTGGGAGCTTCGCGATACTCCAATCAAAGTGAACACGGTAAATCCCGGCTATACAGCAACAGATCTAAACGGCAACCGCGGTACCCAGACCTTGGAAGAAGGAGCTGCCGAGACGGTCCGTCAAGCTCTCATACCGGATGACGCTCCAACCGGTGGCCTTTGAGACAGGCGGCGTCGTTCCCTGGTAACGACAAAGATTCAACCCGCGACATGTCTCCGCGTCGAGAGTTTACCGTCCACACGGCGTATTCCCATAGGATGCTAGGACGACGTACAATTGCGTTCAGGGCTAAATGCGAGGTTTTCCTATGCTCCGTTGCTGGATGATCCTTGTCTGCAGCTTGCTCTTGGGATCGCAAGCTGTCTACGCATGTTCCTGCGTGTCCCTTCCGATGTCTGGACCTTGCGAAAAACCTTCCGACCAGAAGATCAGCGGATCCATGTTCTTCGTCGGAACCGTGACCGATGCTGAGAACCCAGGCATAGCCAGAACGCCGGCGGACTACGCCAAGCTGTCCCGCTATCACTTTCATATAGACGAAATGTTCAGTGGGCCAGAAACAGCGGAAGTGGATCTGATTTCCACGCGAGGTGGTGGCGATTGCAGTGCTCACTTCAAAGTGGGTGAGCAATACATGATCCACGCCTATCAGGCGCACAATAGTTCGTGGTCAACGAGTCTCTGTTCCGGCAACCGCAAGGCGTCCGAGGCGGCCGTTTATCTATCGGAGCTTCGCGCGCGGCGCAGGGGTGAGAAGTTTGCATCGTTGTACGGCGTGGTTCGACGTATTCAGCAGCCATACAGCACCGTGGTGCAACCAGGATATGAAGAATCCATGGGCGGCGTTCGTATTCGCCTAACAGACGAACAACGCACTCTCGAAGCCATCTCGGACGCGAGCGGCCGCTATGCTTTCTACGACCTTCCTGGCGGGAAGTACCAGGTGACAGCGGAGCTTCCAGTTGGGTTGGAACTTGAACAAAACATTCTGACCAACCCCCTGCCGCCCCTAACAATCTCAGACCATGCTTGCATGGAGCATAATTTTAACGCACTGCCGAAGACCCGGATCACCGGACGCGTCCTAGACCCCTCAGGCAAACCGTTGGACTACGCATCGGTCAAACTTTATCGGGCGGAATTATATGGAAAAACGGAGCGTACCTTCAACTGGGACGAATCACAGAAGAACAACAAGCCCTTCGAATTTGTGCGTGTTGCCCCAGGCGACTATATCTTGGTATTTAACGAGCAAGACTCACAGGATCCAGACTAGCCATTCCCTCGAACCTTCTACGGGGACGTTCACGACTTTGCGGAAGCGAAGCACATAAAGGTCTCAGACACGGATGAGGTGGTGACGGCTGACTTTCACCTCAAGGGCGGTCAGATATCAAGGCAGATCACGCTCAGGGTTCTGCGAAACGACGGGCAACTGGATGACGATTGCTACTTCCACATCAAACCCAGCCTTGGAAAATCACCCTTCCCAAAGAAGACATCGCCGGGTATCTATACCCTCAACGTCTTGAAGGACGCCAACTACACCATCTCGGCGCGAGACGCGTGCTTTACCCTTCGCAGCCTCGTCGAAAGCGTCCCAGTGGCTGTATCGGGTGGAGACAGCGATATGCACGAGATCACGCTTTTGCTGCCACGCGGCGCATGCCCGAAAGCAGAAAGGTAGCGATAGGCTGCATAGCGGGATTCCAAACCGCTTGGCTACAACGGCTCCAAGGCCATTCTGAACATGCTGACGGTGCAACTTGCCTGGGAGCTTCGCGATACTCCAATCAAAGTGAACACGGTAAATCCCGGCTATACAGCAACGGATCTAAACGGCCACAGCGGTACCCAGACATTAGCAGAAGGAGCTGCCGAGACGGTCGTCAAGCTCTCATACCGGATGACGCTCCAACCGGTGGCCTTTGAGACAGGCGGCGTCGTTCCCTGGTAACAGCAAAGATTCAACCAGGACGATGAATGCTCCTGGTTGTTACTTGATGAATTGTTCGTACCCGTCATGCGAACCAATCCAGAACCAGGTAAAGATGTTCCCTTCCCGGATCGCAAGAGCACGGTAGGAGTCCGTGACGCGCGCCGACCAGAACGCGCCGACTGGCTTCAACTGAAGCGAGGGATGCTTCGGGTTTGCAGCGAAGAGACTGAACTGTTTGTCGGCACGCCGCTGAATCTCGTCAGGTAGATCGTTTTACTTTTCCCAAAACGTTGGGAGGGTTTTGGATTGGAAAATCACGCGGGAGATTTGCGGCGCGCGGCGAGACTCTCTTCCATGGGCACAGCCTTGCCTTGAGAGATGTCCTTCTTTATTTTTTCGACCAAGTGATAGCCGCGACCGCCCGGCGAGAAGTCCTTGACCATCTCGTTGTCCCAGTCGTCGTAGTCAAGTTCGTTGAGCCACGATGCCAAAGAATGACGCTCGTCCTTTGGCAATTCGGCGATCGCAGCCTTAATAGCTTCTA